>ENA-OQKU01000008-OQKU01000008.1-human-gut-metagenome-genome-assembly--contig:-NODE-8-length-65477-cov-8.035792_pt1 | contig 65477 bp, 48 predicted proteins | sample MGYA00242807_ERZ504816 | MGnify/ENA primary metagenome ERZ504816 (study PRJEB26092, sample SAMD00036376) | human gut metagenome | host: Homo sapiens | study: EMG produced TPA metagenomics assembly of the...
GGCGTCGCTGCATCAGGCTTGCGCCCATTGTGCAATATTCCCCACTGCTGCCTCCCGTAGGAGTCTGGGCCGTATCTCAGTCCCAATGTGGCCGGTCGCCCTCTCAGGCCGGCTACCCGTCGAAGCCATGGTGGGCCGTTACCCCGCCATCAAGCTGATAGGACGCGACCCCATCCCATACCGCAAAAGCTTTCCCAGAGGACCATGCGGTCAACTGGAGCATCCGGCATTACCACCCGTTTCCAGGAGCTATTCCGGTGTATGGGGCAGGTCGGTCACGCATTACTCACCCGTTCGCCACTCTCACCCAGGAGCAAGCTCCTGGGATCCCGTTCGACTTGCATGTGTTAAGCACGCCGCCAGCGTTCATCCTGAGCCAGAATCGAACCCTCCACAAAAAAACCTTTTCATGAAGAGACATCGACACGATGACTCTCGAAATAAGAAAATTGACGATCGCCTTATAAGGAAAGGCGCATCGCACAAAAACCTCACCGTCCTTCAAGGCCTCCCGGCCACTCGCAAGGAGCGGACGATGAACTGGCAATCATTGACTATAAAGAAGTAGTACAAATACGCTCTTGAGTTCTCAAACCACCACCGCACCAGCAAGCCGCCCCAATCTCCAGGAGCGAGGCCGCCGTGCTGAGCAGCAAGAGATAAACTTACACGAGAACCCGCAATCGCGCAACCCGCAGGGCGCAATGAAGCACGGAACCGTTGGAAATCCAACGTTCCATCGGCGTGTCGAAAACGAGCCAAACGCGACCTGAAACCGTCGATGACACCATCATAGGACGCTAAAACCACGGCCAGGTGAACGCGAAAACAACAACCCACGGCGTGTCGGAATCGCAAAGCCAAATGCGGATGAAGCGAAGACGCGAACAATGCAGCCATCTGCGCTATGACCGCGATATGAGATCCATAGCCTGACAACCGCACCAATGCAATATCAGGAAATACAGCGCCAAGAAAAAGCAGCACACGGATCCGAACGAAGGCAATGAGATACAAAAGCCGGGAGGCTCCATGTTCCACGGAGACTCCCGGCTTGGTATTCAATTATTGGTTTTCAGTTATCAGCCAATCACTCGGCCTGAGCGGGCTCTGCAGCCGGCTCAATCGTGGCGACGGCCTTCTTGCGGCTCAGGTAGCGCTTGATGGTCAGGAACTCCAGACCGATCACGAGCACCGCAACCACGCCCCAAGCCACGTACATGGCGGTCTTCCAGATCGGGGTGGCGACCTTCGGCTCGCCATTCGCGTACTGCCAGCTGTTGGCGGCCGTGTACAGGATGTTGTGCGCGGCCTGACGCATGGCCTTCACGGAAGTGGCGGACTTATCGGTGATGTGGTTGGTGATCTTGGTGGTGGCAAGCATCGAATCGTTGCCCGCACGCACTTCCTGATCGGCGTTCTGGTAGCCGTAGCCGCCGAAGTAGTCGGTCAGGACGAAGCCCTTGAAGCCCCACTCGCCGCGCAGCACGGTCTGCAGCAGCGCGCTGTCGGCGCCGGCATAGGTGTTGCCGATGTAGTTGAAGGAGCTCATCACGGCCTGGGCACCGCCTTCCTTCACGCTCATCTCGAACGGCTTCAGATAGATCTCACGCATGGCCTGCTCGTTCGTCCACGTGCACAGCATTTCCGTACGCTTGGTCTCCTGGTCATTCAGAGCGAAGTGCTTCATGAAGGAGTACACGCCCTTGGACTTGGCACCGGAGATCTCGCTGGATGCCATCACGCCGGAGAGCAGCGAATCCTCGGAGAAGTACTCGAAGGTACGGCCGGAGAACGCGTTGCGGTGGATGTTCATGGCCGGTGCGTACCAGCCAGCCACGTGCATGTCGTGGGCCATGTCGCCGATCATCTCACCGAACTGCTTGGCGAGATCCTTGTTCCAAGTGCAGGCGAATGCCGTGGAAGCCGGGAAGCCGATGGAGCCAACGCCGGTGAAGTTGTTATTCAGCGATGCCGGGCCGTCCGCATCGGTCAGCTGGATCTTGCCAACGGACTTCACAGCCTGGGTGCCATAGCCACCATTGGCGATGAGGTTGTCCATATCGTCGAAGGTGAGCTGGTCGAGCAGCTTGTCCCAATCGGCGTCGTCATAGTCCTTGCCGTACATATCGGACAGCTTCAGACCGTTCTTGGCACCGGTGGTCGGCATCTTGTCGGAATCCTTGTCGAACTTCTTCGGATCGTAGTTCGAGTTGTTGTAGAAGGTTTCCTTGGCCTTGTCGGACATCTTGAAGTTGGTCGGGGCGGCGGTGGCCTCCTTGTAGTTCGCGAAGTGGTCGGCGCGGGACAGGTACGTCACATCGCCCGCCACATCATCGAACTGGTTCGTGGCCACGGTCTTGTCGCCATTGTGGGTGTTCGAATCGGAATCGTAGGTGACGGTGTCCTTCACGGTGATCGCCTTGTGATCGATCACGTGGTGCGAATCGGACTGGATGGAGATGTCATAATCGCCCTTCTCCAGCACGTACGCCTTCGCGCCCTTGTAGTCGTAGGACGCCATGTCGTCGTCATCGAACTTGACGGTGACCTTCTGGGACTCGCCCGGCTGCAGTTCCTTGGTCTTCTCGAAGCCGGCCAGGTTCTTGGACGCCTTCTCGATGCCGCCGTCGGTGTACGGCGGGTTGTAGTAGGCCTCGACCACGTCCTTGCCGGCCTTATCGCCGGTGTTGGTCACGGTGGCGGTGACGGTCACCTTGCCACCCTTGTACTTCACGCTGTCGAGCTTCTGATCGAACGAGGTGTAGGACAGGCCATAGCCGAACGGGAACGCGACGGTGTCATCATAATTAATCAGGCCTTCGTCCGAAGCGGTCTCATAGAACTTGTAGCCCACATAGATGCCTTCGGAGTAGTTGACAAAGCCCGGAATGGCAGTGACGTCGTCACCCGTGAAGCCCTTGTACTTGGCTGCCTTGTCTGCCATATTGGTGTATTCGAACTTGCCGAAGTTGTTATAGGACACCGACTTGGTCAGATCCTTGAGGAAGGTGTCGGAGGTCTTGCCGGACGGGTTGGTCTCACCGGCAAGCACCTCACCAAGGGCGGAGAAACCGGTCTGGCCAGCCGGCGGGCACCACACGACGGACTGGATCTGCGGATAGTCGTTGAGGAAATCGAACTGGAACGTGTTCGCGCCGTTGTAGACGAGCGTCACCTTCTTGAAGTTGCTGGTGACCAGGTCGATCATGTCACGCTCGGTCTTCGACAACTGAAGGAAGCTCTCACCCTTCTGGAAGTCGTCATAATCCTTGGAGTTGTTCTTGTAGGTGATACCCTTCGCCTTCATGTCCGTCGGCAGGTCCGCGCCCTCGCCGCCGACACGGGTCAGCACGACCACGGCCTCGTCCGAGAAATCCTTCGCGTCGGAGACCAGCTTGTCGGAGTACTGCTTGGCCGGCACCTCGGGCAGGGTCCAATCCTGAGCGAACATGCCGACCTCAGGACGATCCTTGCGGTAGTCCGTGTACAGCTTGCTCAGCTCCGTATTGGTCTTCAGGCCAGCCTGCTTCATGCCGTCAAGCAGGGAGACGGTCTTGTACTGCTTCGACATGGAGCCGGAGCCGGTGCCGCCGTAGACGGGGTTGGTGGAGCCCCAGCCGAACACGTTGACCTTCTTGCCGGACAGCGGCAGGTTGGAATCGTCATTCTTCAGCAGGGTGACGGCCTCCGACTGCACATCCTTGGCCAGCTCGTTGGCCTTGGAAACCGTGGCGTCGGACAGCGTGTACTTGGTGATGGTCGCATTGTTGAGCAGCGTGGAAAGCGGACCGGTCAGCATCATGGACACGGCCACGACGATGCCGACGAGCGCCACCAGCCAAGATTCGGAATGGACGATCTTACGGGTCGCCACTTCCTTGACCGTCTTCTTGTTGACGGCAAAAGTGATAATCAGCGCGAGCACGAACAGCACGCCAATCGCAATAAGGTACGGCGTCAATGAGCCGATGACGTTCATAACGTCAGCCATGTTGATTTGCAGCATGGTCTGCCTCCTCCTTGATTCTCATAACCAAACGACACGTAGGCTCCGATGCCTTTATCGGAACCGCGAAACCATTCAACACTGCCCCGCATCTCATGGTTTCGGTGAAGTGGCTGCAGATGCGTGCGGCAAGTGAAGACACTTCTTCATGTCGATGATTCGATTTCATCAGACTTCAACGTGCGGCACATGGCGTTTTCCCCAGCCTGTCAATTCGCGTGCATAATCTGCACGCCAAGTACGATGGAAGTATGAGCGACTTAAGCGCATTGAATCTGGAAGCAGGCAGCCTGGTTGGCGGCTACACGTTGATTTCCCGGCTTGGTTCGGGTGCCATGGGCTCGGTATGGCGTGTGCGGGACGATGGCGGCCATCAATATGCGATGAAGATTTTGCGCGATTCCCTCTCCGACGACGATTCCCCGCAGCAGCAGCGCGACGAGTTGACCGCACGCGAGCGCCTGCGCAGGGAGGCGATGGCGTTGCAGAAGGTGCGGCATCCGGGCGTGTGCGGCATTGTGGATATGGAACTTGACGACGCGTTGGCTTTTATTGTGACCGAGTTGATCGAAGGCAAGAATCTGCGTGAGGATGTGCGCGTCAATGGCCGATATGTGGGCGACGATTTGGAACGGCTGGCACGCAAGCTGATTGAGGCGGTGCGTGCCGTGCATGCGGCCGGCATCGTGCACCGCGATATCAAGCCGACGAATGTGATGGTGTCGAGCACCGGCCCGGTATTGGTGGATTTCGGCATCGCTATGGGCGAAGGCGAAAGCCATGTGACGCGTACCGGTCTGGTGATGGGCACGCCGGGGTTCATCGCGCCGGAAATCATTGATGGCGCGGAATCGGATGAAATGACCGATTGGTGGTCGGTGGCGAGCGTATTGGCGTTCGCCGCTACGGGTGAGCCGGTGTTCGGCACGAAGCCGATGATGACCGTGTTGGAACGCGCCGCGGCCGGCAGCGCCAATCTTGCGGGACTTCCTGCGGGCACGATGGCCGCGTTCCGTTCGGCGCTTAATCCGGATCGGACGAAGCGGTGCACGCCGGACGATTTGCTGCAGGCGATCGCCGTGGATGCGTTGAATCCGCAGGCGTGGGTTGCGGCCGACAATGGTGGCGCAGCGGATGGCGATACGGAGGCGATGCCCCCTTTTGTTGAATCGCCCGACAATCCGCGCACGTTGTGGCGATTGCAGGACGACATAACCGGCGAAAACGCCATCGGCACGCGCACGATGCCAAGGCTCAGCGAAGCAACGCAGGCGATCGGGCAGCCCGATGTGAGCGCAACTCAAGTAATCGGGAAACAAGTGACCAGCCAATCCGACGCGAGCGCAACGCAGGTGATCGCACCTGTTGACGATGCCGAGACCAGCGTGCTTTCCGACGCACTTCCCAACGTGGACAGCACGCGCACGATGCCGCAATCGCAAGGCACGCGGGCGATGCCGACAGGCACGCAGGTAATGCCGCAATCCATGCCGTCAACACAAATGCTGCCGGCCCAGAACGCATGGAATCCAGCGGAAGCGCCGACGCAAGTCGACCCGACCATCAAACCCGCGTTGCAACGCATCGCCATGCGGCAGCCACCGTCCGTCATACCGCAGGCCACGGTGGCCGCGGCGCAGCAATCGCCCGCAATGTCATTCCCGCCGGTACCCGGTATGGATGGGCCGAACGTTGCGGAAGCACCCAATCCCGCCGATGTGAAGCGTGGCGCGATGTTGGGCCGGGGCATGCTCCCCTGCGCGCTGATGGCGATTCCCGTGGCCGTCTGCGGACTGTTCTCACTGTGGACGGCGATGGCAGCCGCGTTGCTGTTCGCCTGTGCGCTGGCCACCATCGGATTCAACACGGAGGCGCAGCTCGAGCGCGAAGGCAAACGTGGCGGCGAGAAGAAAAGTTCCGACTGGCTGCTGCGATTGGCGGGACTGCCCTGGCACATCGTGAAGGGCTTCGGCGTCGCCATCGTGCGGACGCTGATCATGTTGGCCGTGGCCGCGCTGGGTTTGTCGCTCACCACGGTCGTGCTGCAGCTTCCGTATGCCGTGATGGATACGTGGATATTTGGATTGACGATTCCGATGCCGACGCTGCTTGGCGGTCCGCTTTCCGAAAGCGGGCTGGCGCAGGCTGCGTTCTGCGCGATCGGCTGGCTTGTGGCCGTGGCCGCTCCGGGCGCGATCGTACTGCGATTGGGCGGCGGCGCACTGCGTAAACAGCCGTATCTGCGCCACTTGAGCGAGCTGCCGACGCAATCGCAAGGCAATACGGAATTCCCGGCGAATCGATAGCAAGGCATCGCTAGTATGGTGCCCAGCATAACAACGTGAGGTCGAAAGGAATATCGATGGCCCAGAACAGCAAGGATGCGCAGAAGCGTACCAGCCGCGCCGAGCGTAGGGCCGCTGAGGCCGCGGCGATGAAGGCGCGCGCCGAGCAGATGGAGAAGGAACGCAAGCAGCAGACGATCATCGGCGGCATCGTGGTGGCGGTGCTGGTGATTCTGGTGGCGATCGGCGCGTTCACCGTGTACCACAACATGCATAAGAAGGCCGAAACGAAGGTTTCCACCGAAACCGTGCAGGAAGCGTACACGGCGTTGCAGAAAGTGAAGAACACTCCGAAGCTCGTCGATAAGAAGGGCGGCCTGCTGATTTCCAAGAACGGCTACGGCAAGGCTGTGGAGGGCGCGCCGACCGTCGAGCTCTACATGGATTTCCTGTGCCCGGGCTGCGGCAACCTGCACCGCCAGTTGGACGCCGACCTGCAGAAGATGGTCGATGCCGGCCAGATCAATCTGGACCTGCATTTCATGGCGTTCATGGACCGTTGGTCCACCGACGAGTATTCCAGTCGCGCGGCGAACGCGGCCATCTACCTGGCCGAGCATGACAGCGACCCGAACCATCTGATCTCCTTCCTGGAGAAGGTCTACGCCGAGGATTTCCAGCCGGAGGAAGGCTCCGCATACAAGTCGGTGAGCGACGACAAGATCAAGGAGCAGATGATCGCCGCGGGTGTTTCCAAGGATGTTGCGGACAAGGCGTTTGGCCGCGATTATCAGGAATGGCTTGATGCGATCGACACTTACACGCCGAAGCGTTCCGAACTGTGGCATCAGTCCGGCAGCTACAAGGGCAGCATGACCACGCCGACCGTGATCATCAACGGCAAGTATTGGGATATGGACCAGCTGACCACCGCCCAGACGACGGTTAAGGACGGTCTGTTGGAATCGATCGGCCTGAAGGACAGCGAAGTCGGCGTTGCCGGCAAGATGCCGTCCATCGGAGCCAAGAAGGGACCGATTTCCGTCACCACGGGCGAATAACCCCTTACGGGCAGCCGGCGTGTCTCAACCCGCAATACTAAGTTGACTGCGGTGGAAGCGCTGGTTATGCTATTCATCGTTCCTCTGTTGTTTTCATAGCAAAAGAGGACATGCCTCCTTAGCTCAGATGGCCAGAGCGGCCGCCTTGTAAGCGGCAGGTCGTCGGTTCGATCCCGACAGGAGGCTCGAACCCGTATGACGGGCTTGGACCTCTTACCATGGGTAAGTGCTCCAGAAGTCTTCCCCCAACTTGAGACTTCTGGCAAAGCGGACGAGACGTCCCCCAACCTGTCTCGTCCGACCGGGGGCAGGACATCCCCTTCTCTCCTGCCCCCTTTTTATTTTTCGCTTTTCGCACCTGCTTTCAAAAATGTGGCGGTATGGATAAAACCATCGGAAAGCACGGCGACCGTTCCAGCTGAGCCGTTACAATAACGGCGTTGTAGGCAGCGCTGAAAAGAGGATAAATGACGAGAAGGTGGACCCCTCGGAGATTCGTGACGCTTCGTCGTGTCCGCGTCATGGCATGCGTGGCCTCATTGACTTTGACTTCGGCGTTGGCGTTTGGTGTGGGCGCGCGCAAATCCGTGGCGTTGACCGTCAATGGGGAGACCACCACGGTGACCACATATGCGATGAGCGTGGACCGTCTGCTGCAGGAGCAGGGCGTGAAAGTCAAAACGCACGACCTGGTGGAGTCGACCAGCCCGACCAGCATGCTGAAGAACCATGATGTGGTGAACGTGCAGAGCGCATACCAGACCACCATCACCATCGACGGCCAGGAAGTGCCGTTCTGGACGGTCGCGTCCAGCGCCGAGCAGTTGCTGGACTTCTTCAACCAAAACGAAACCGAAGCGGCGAAAATCACCGTCAATATCAGCAACGTCTACAACAAGCTCACCGGCGGTCTCATCATCAACCAGAAGGGGCCCGTCACCGTCATCGCGGACGGCAAAAGCTCGGTGGCGCCGAACGGCAAGCTGCCCGCTGCCTCCATTCTTGACGCCAAAGGCATCACGTTGGGCAAGGAGGATCGCGTCAGTGTCGAAAAGGACGGCAAGACGACCATTCTGCGCGTCCGCCGCGTGACACATGGTGAGGAGACCCGCACGAAGGAAGTGCCGTTCGGCACGCAGACCATCATCGACCCGAACCTGCAGCCGGGCGAAGTCACGGTACGGCAGGAAGGCGAAAACGGCGAAATCCAGCAGACGTACGCCGTCACCTACGTGGATGGCGTGAAGGAAAGCGAGACGCTGACCGGAGAGAAGACCACGAAAATCGCCATCGACAAAGTCATTGCGGTCGGACCGGAAAAAACTACGGACGATACCGACAAGTCCGACAAATCCGACAACAGCGGCAGCGGCAACAGCAACGGCGATAACGGCGATTCCGGCAAGACGGACGACGGCAAGAACGATTCGGGTAAGAACGACTCGAATAAAAACGACAATAAGTCCGATTCGAACAAGTCCGATTCCGACAAAACCGATTCGAACAAGTCGGATTCCTCGGATAAGAACAATTCGAACAACAACTCGAATAACAATTCCAACAACACCGAGAAGGACGATCCGGCACCGACCCCCACACCAACCCCTGCACCGCAGCCGACTCCCGCACCCCAGCCCAAACCGCAGCCCACGCCGCAGCCGAGCAATCCTTCCGCAGGCTGCCGCTTGTACCATCCTTCCGCGGCACAGGCACAGGCCTACGCTTCCGGCGCGGCGGCGCAGCGCGGCTGGACCGGCCAGAACTGGACGGATCTGGTCAAACTCTGGAATCGCGAATCCGGATGGAGCTGGAGCGCGGAAAACGTGTATTCGGGCGCATACGGTATTCCACAAGCGTTGCCGGGCAGCAAAATGGCCACGTTCGGCGCGAATTGGAAGGACGATGCCGCCGTGCAGATCGACTGGGGTCTGAGCTACATCGCACAGCGGTACGGCAGCCCGTCCGCGGCGTGGCAGCACTCCGAACAGACCGGATGGTACTGATCCGGCTAATCGCCAACGATTTTCGTACCGGCATGAACGGATAATGAGGGAATGACAGAAGAGGGAATGACGGAAAACGTGAACGAGCATACGCAGGGCCATTTGCTGGGGGCGGCCGACATCCGACGCATCGCCGCCGACGCGGGTATCAGCCCGACGAAGAAATTCGGGCAGAATTTCGTGATTGATCCGGGAACCGTGCGTCGCATCGTGCGCGAGGCCGGCGTGACCGCCGACGACCATGTGCTGGAAGTCGGTCCCGGACTGGGTTCGCTGACGCTGGCGATTCTGGAAACCGGCGCCACGATGACGGCTGTGGAAATCGACCCGCCGGTCGCCGAACGCCTGCCGAAAACCATCGCCGAATTCATGCCGGACGCCGTGGACCGCTTCCGTGTGGTCAACCGCGACGCACTTACCGTCAATCCGGAGAATCTGCCCGATTTCAAGGATGACGATTCCTTCACGCTGGTGGCCAATCTGCCGTACAACGTGGCCACGCCGATTCTGCTCACCCTGTTGGAACGTTTCGACAATCTGGGCACCTTCCTGGTGATGGTGCAGAAGGAAGTGGCGGACCGTTTGAGCGAGAAGCCCGGTTCGAAGATCTACGGCACGCCGAGCGTGAAGCTCGCATGGTACGGCACCGCGGAACGCGTGGGCGTCATCGGCCGCAACGTGTTCTGGCCGGCCCCGAACGTCGATTCCGCGCTGGTGCTGTTCAAGCGCTACCCGGGCGGTCACACCCCCGCCGCGGACAATGCGGACGGTTCCGTGGTGGATCGCGAAACCGTGTTCCGTTTGATCGACGCGGCTTTCGGGCAGCGCCGCAAGACCCTGCACGCCGCATTGAAGAAAATCGTGCCGTCCGAAGCGTTCGAGAAGGCCGGCATCGACCCGACCCGTCGTGGCGAGACGCTCACCATCGACGAATTCGTGGCGTTGGCACGCGCGTTGGATGAGGTGTTCGCGTCATGAGCACCATTGATTCGCCCGCCATCGGAATGGCCACCATCAACGCCGTGAGCGTGGACTGCCCGGCGAAAACGAATCTGACCCTGCATGTGGGCCCGTCGCATGCCGAATGGGGCGGCCGTCATGAACTCGACACCATCTATTGCGCGGTCGGCGTATACGACACCGTCACCGCCACGCGCAAAGCGCCGGGAAGCGGCTTCTCGCTGAATCTCGAGGGCGCGTATCTGGGCGACCTGGCCTCTTCCGGCAGCGATATGCGCCGCAACCACGCCGTGCTGGCATTGTTCGCCATGGCCGAAGCGAGCGGCCATGAGCCGGACGTGGCGTTGAACATCGACAAGCGCATCCCCGTCGGTGCGGGCATGGCCGGCGGTTCCGCCGATGCGGCGGCGACGATTCTGGCATTGAACACGTTGTGGGATCTCGATTGGCCGATCGAACGCCTGCAGGAAGTCGCGGCCACGCTGGGCGCGGACATGCCGTTCTGTCTGACCGGCGGTTACGCGCGCGGCACCGGTTTCGGCGAACGCATCGAACAGCTTGATGACGATGGCGATATCGTACGCGATCTTACGGAACGTGGGTTTACCGGCCATCTGCTGGTCGGCGCATACCGTGCGGAACTGCGCACGCCGGAAGTGTATGCCACATTCGATCAGATCGGTGCCGGCGATGGCGATGAGAACCACCTGCAGAAGGCGGCGGTCTCCCTGCATCCGCGTAGCGGACAGGCGATCGAGGAAGCCTTGCGTGCGGGAGCCAGCCAGGCGTTCGTCTCCGGTTCCGGCCCGTCCGTCATCGCGTTCGTGCCGACGGAGGATGCGGCGGACGCCGTGCAGCGGGCATGGCAGGACAGCCGTTGCGTCGATCGCATCATCGCCACGAACGCCCCAGCCCGACCGATTGTGCATATCACCGCATGACACATATCACCGCATGACAGTAAAGTTGATGGCAATTGGTTTGTTCAAAAGGAATTCGTAAATGACCCAGGCTAACGACGAGCGCGCCGCGCGCAAAGAGTACATTCGCCGCCGTCAGAAGACGGTGTTCAGCATCGCCGGAGCCGTCATGGTGGTCGCCATGGTGGTGTCCCTGCTGTTCTTTTTCCATGTCGGAGGCCTGGGCAACGTCAAGTCGGCCGCCGTACAGCCGAACTACGGCCAGCAGGCACCGTGCCCCATCAAGGAAGCCGACGGCAACAAGGCCAAGTATGTGGAGAATCGCAACATCACGCTGCGTGTGCTCAACGGCACGAAGTTCTCCGGCTTCGCCAAGGCGGTGAGCGACGCGTTGCAAAACCGCGAGTTCAACCCCCAGACGCCGGGCAACTACACCAAGAAGGTGGATCGCACGATGATCGTCTTCGGCAAGAACGGCGTGAATCAGGCGTACACCGTGGCAAGCAATTTCACCGATGCCATGCTGGTTATGGACGACCGTCAGGACCAGCTGATCGACGTCATCGTGGGCGCCACGTTCGACAATCTGCAGGATGCGAAGAAGGTTCCCGCCGCAGGCAAGGCGATCACCGGCATCCAGGGCTGCGTCGCGGTGGACAAGATGACCGACCTGCCCAAGGCGCCCGAGCATGATGCGGTGAATCCGCAAAGCTGACCGCCAATCGAAATCGATATAGGCAATATGAAAAACCCGCGCTCCCCCAATCGGGAACGCGGGTTTTCGTATTCGAGCTGTTCCAAGCACACTGTTCCATGCATGCGGCGAAACCACCGCATGTCAATCGCTATTCGCCCTGCTCCTTGTACCAGCGTTCCAGCTCGGCAACGGCCACGTCACGCTCCACCGGACCGTTATCGAGGCGGTATTCCAGCATGTGCTTGTACGCCTTGCCGACCATCGGGCCTGGTTCGATGCTTAGCAGCTGCATGATCTCGTCGCCGTTGAGGTCAGGACGGATCGCGTCGAAGTCTTCCTTTTCTTTCAGGTCGCGTACACGCTGTTCCATCTCGTCCATGGCCGCCGAGAACATCATGGCCTTGCGCTTGTTCTGTGTGGTCGTGTCGGCGCGCGTAAGGCGGTTCAGACGCTCGTACAGCGGGCCAGCGTCCTTGACGTAGCGGCGGACCGCGGAATCCGTCCACGGCTCCTCCACGTAGCCGTGGAAGCGCAGATGCAGGTTGACCAGCTCGCTGACGTCCTCGACCATGTGGTGGTCGAAATGCAGTGCCTTCAAACGCTTGCGCGTCATCTTCGCGCCGACGGCGTCATGACGGTGGAAGCTCACCTTGCCGCCCGCTTCAAAACGACGGGTCTTCGGCTTGCCGATGTCGTGCAGCAGAGCCGCCAGACGCAGCGTCAGGTCCGGGGCCGGCACCGGACCGTCGGAACCGGTTTCGAGGGCGACGGCGCGTTCGATGACGATCATGGTGTGTTCGAACACGTCCTTATGGCGATGGTGCTCGTCGATTTCCAGCTGCAGCGCGGGAATTTCCGGCAGCACGATGTCGGCAAGACCGGAATCGACCAACGCTTCGATGCCGGCGCGCGGGCGATCGGACAGCAGCAGCTTGACCAGTTCGTCGCGCACACGTTCGGCGGAGACGATTTCGATGCGATCGACCATGTCGGACAGCGCTTCGGCGGTTTCCGGCTCGATGCGGAAGCCGAGCTGCGCCACGAAACGCACGGCGCGCATCATGCGCAACGGATCGTCGTCGAACGACTGCCGCGGATCGACGGGGGTACGCAGCACACCTTTGGCCAAATCGTTCGCACCGCCGAACGGATCGACGAATTCGAGTTCCGGAACACGCAACGCCATCGCGTTGACGGTGAAATCGCGGCGGGAAAGATCGCCTTCCAGCGTGTCGCCGTAATTGACTTCCGGCTTGCGCGAGTCGGGGTCGTACGTGTCGGAACGGTAGGTGGTCACCTCCACTTTCACCTCGGTGCCGTCCTCACGCCTGCGCATCGCGCCAAGCGTGCCGAATTTGCGGCCCATATCCCAGAAGCCATCATGCCCAAAACGGCGCAGAATATGCTCAAACTGCTCGGGACGCGCCGATGTGCAGAAATCCAAATCATGCGATTTGCGATGCAGCAGCAGGTCGCGGACAGGACCCCCGACCAGTGCCAGTTCGTAGCCTTCCGCAGCAAACATACGTCCTAATTCAATGGCCTCTGGCCACACTTCGAAGTTCACGCCATACCTTTCAGCACCACAAGTTTTCCGTTTACCAGCATACCGTTACCCCACCTGCACACAGAATTGAGTATGGTTGGAATCATGATTACGCCCGCAGACCTTGCACGCATGCTTGCCCATGCTGCGGACGACCATGCCCAAAATCCGCTGGAACCGGACGAACTGCTGTACACATCGCAGTCGGTTTCACTGCAGCAGCTGCAACAACTACAGCAATTGCAGCAGCGCACGATCATCACGCCGAGCGCGCCTACGCCGGCGATGATGCCGCGCCGGCGCACCGCGGATGGTCCGACCACGTTCGCATCGCTTGACGCGCAGGAGCTGCCGGTGGTGCGCGAGTATTCGGCGGGCGGGCTGGTGTTCGACGACAAGGGTCGCGTGGCGATCATCGCACGTCATTCACGCAGCGGGCATTTGGAATGGTGCCTGCCGAAGGGACATATCGAAAAAGGCGAAACGCCGCAGCAGACGGCCGTGCGCGAAGTGCATGAGGAAACCGGCATTCTGGGCGAGGTGGTCGATTCCATCGCCACCATCGACTATTGGTTCACCGGTACCAGCCAACGCGTGCACAAGCTGGTGCACCACTTCGCGTTGCGGCAGATCGGCGGCGAGCTGACCGTCGAAGGCGATCCCGACCATGAGGCCGAAGACGCCATTTGGGTGGATTTTGCTGATTTGGACGATGTGCTGAGCTATCCGAACGAACGGAAGATAGCATGGTTGTACGCAAGGAAACTCAACAGACAGGCGTAATAGTGAATCAATCCGCACAACGGCACGTTTCGCGTGGCCTTCGCGCGTTATCATCCATCCTCGCCATGGTATTGACCATGGCGTTGATGTTGTTATACGCACCCACGCCATCGGCAAGGGCCATGGAATCGACCACATCGGCGGAGTCGACGGACGGTATGTTGTCCATCAACTCTTCCACGGCCGTATTGACGGACACCTCCGGATACCATCTGAACGCCACGGTGACCAACACGACCGGACAGGAGATTCCCGCGGGAACGCTGACGCTGGCCATGAACGCCTTCTACACGTTCGTTTCGCGCAACGACATCCAGGATTGGTCTGAAGGCAACGGGCGAATCCCCACCCCGCAATCCGTGGGACAGGCCGATGTGCCCGCGTTGCAGCCGGGAGCCAGCGCCAACGTGAGCATCGACGCGGACGCCCATCAGGAATCGCTCGCGGCCATCAACTCTTGGGGGCCGAAGCCGGTGCTGCTGAGCTATTCCGCCAACGGAACCCCCCTTGCTCAATCGCATACGTTCGTGACGCGCACCGGCGCGGGACTCCACACGCCCAGCACGCCGGCGCTGCACATCACCGTCGCCCAGCCGCTGGCCGCCAACGGGTGGACCACCGACAGCAAGCTGCTTGGACAGCTGGTCGATGAAGGGGGTATTTCCTCCTCGAAACTGGCGAAAATCGCCATGCCCAGCAAGGATGACGACGCACGGCTCAAATCGTTGCAGCAGACCTTCGCCAAGCACGACATGCTGCAGGTCGTAGGAGATCCGACCTACCTGCAGGCGATGGCGATGCCAACGCGGGTCGACGGCATCACCCAGCCCGCATTGTTCGACATAACCGCCTACAGCGCCATGAACAACGCTCCGGCCTACAGCGCAGCCGGTATCAACGACCGTCAATGGTCCGCAGCCAAAGCCCGGAAAACCTATCAATCGGCATTGGGTGACAGCAACGCGGACATCACCGCATACGCGTGGCAGGGCAACGGCAATTGGACCCTACAAGCGTTGACGAAGGCCCGCCAGCAGGGGTACGGCACCGTCATCGCCACGCATGACTTCGAAGAGGACGATGCGGCTACCGTACGTACCGGCAAGACGGTGGTCTCCACCGACGCCGGGGACGTCACCGTGCTTCCCGCGCAGAATGTGCTTTCCGGCCTGGCCCAAGGCAAGGCGACCAGTGACGATGCCAACGCCGACAGCGAGGGAACCACGGCCGGCAGATTGGCGCGATTCGTCGCGCAAAGCGCGTTCTACCAGATGGAACAGCCTTATGCGGAACGCAACCTGCTGGTCTGTCTGAACGAGGATTCCGACCCCAGTGTTGTAGACGCGCTGATGAGCGACATCGAGCAGTCGCCGTGGCTGAACCTCACTGACCTTGCCACGTTGAAGGATGCCGACATCTCCGAAGATGCGGCCAGCATGTCAACCGATCTTCCCCAAACGGACGGCCTTACCGATAGCAGGCGCAGCGACGTCCAGCAGACTCTGAGCGCGCTGGCGAACTCATCGAGCAACATCAAACGTTTCAATACGTCGATCCTCGTCAAGCCGAACGGAAAAGACGAATCCGACGTCAACACCTGGAGCAGGCAGCTGATGAACGCCCACACCATCATGGCCCTGCACGCGTTGGGCGGCGAAAGCCCTTCCAGAAGCACGATGGCGGAAGGCGCGAACCAGCTCGCGGCCCTGCTGATCAACGGTGTGGCGATCACGCCGACGGAAAGCGTGAACGTGGTCAGCGAAACCGCGAAAATGCCGGTGACCATCAGCAACAGCCACCCGTACCCGGTAAAGGTGAAGGTCTCGTCGCTGACCGATTCCATGCAGATCGTCACGTCCCGATTCGACACCGTGCAGGTGCCGCCCCACGGCGAGGCACAGGTGGCGTTCACCATCCGTGTGTCCACGTCCGGCACCGCCAACGCCACCATCAGCCTGTTCGACAGGAATGGTGCAGCGTTTGGAGCCACGCAGGTCACCCACATCACCAGCGCGCTGCAGATCAGCGACAAGAGCGGTTTCGTCATCATCGGCTTCGCCGTGCTCTTGGGCGCTGTGGGACTGTGGCGTCAATTCAACCGTAAGAAGGATCCCGACGAATGAGTTCTTCCGTTGGCCGTAACTCACTGATCATGGCCTCCGGTACCGCCGCTTCGCGCGTGACCGGCCAAATCCGCACCATCCTGCTTGCCTGGGCCTTGGGCACCACCGGCTATGCCGCCAACGCCTACCAGGCCGGTTCGATGATTCCGCAGGTCATCTACACGCTGGTTTCCGGCGGCATCTTCAACGCGGTGCTTGTGCCGCAGATCGTGCGCACGCTGAAATCGAAGGACGCCGAAACCAAGCTCAACAAGCTCATCACCCTTGCCATCACCTTGTTGTTGGGTGTGACGCTGCTCATGGCCGTTGCCACGCCGTTGTTGACCAAACTGTATGTCAACGGCAGCGCCGAAACCATGGCCCTCGCCACCTCCTTCACCTTGTGGTGCATGCCCCAGATCTTCTTCTACGGCCTGTATACGGTGATCGGGCAGATTCTCGCGGCGAAGGACCATTTCGTCACGTATGCGTGGAGCTCGGTCGGCGCGAACATCATCAGCTGCATCGGTTTCGGCGCGTTCATCGCGATGTTCGGCAGGGCCACGGAACGTCCGCTGGACTTCTGGACGCCGACGAAAATCGCGCTGACCGCCGGCACTTGGACGCTTGGCGTGGCGTTCCAGGCGCTGGTGCTGTTCATTCCTTTGACGAGAATCGGCCTGAAATACCGTCCGAAATTCGGCGTTCACGGCATCGGGCTACGTTCGATGGGACCGGTCGCCGCGTGGAGCCTCGGCATCGTCGGCGTCGATCAGATCGTCAACATCATCGTCACCCGCGTGGCCACCAGCGCGCCGTTCAAGGCTTCGGAACAGCTGCATATGAGCCAGTTGGACGTGGCCGGCAACGCCTCGTATCAGAATGCGTACACCATCTACATGCTGCCGTATTCGCTGATCGCCGTGTCCATCGCCACTGCGATCTTCCCGAAAATATCGAAAGCCATCGCGGACCGCAATATCGACGAGGCGCGCAAGGATCTGAGCTCGGCCCTGCGTAATCTCAATCTCATCATGTGCTTCTTCGCAGCGGCGTTCATCGTGCTTCCGTTGCCGATCATCCTCGCACTGCTGCCGTCCATCAGCGTGCGTGAGGCGCTGCTCATCAGCGCGCCGCTCGCCGCTTTGGGCATCGGCCTGCCACTTTCCAGCTCGTATTTGGTCATCCAACGCACGTTCTACGCGTTCGAAGACGGCAAGCATCCGTTTATTTTCATGGCGATCACCATGGCCATCCAGGGTGGCGTCATCATCGCGTCGACGTTCATTCTGCCGCCCACGCAGTGGATCACCGTCATCGGATTGGCGATTTCGGTGAGCTTCATCCTGCCGTATCCGCTGCTTACGCACATGCTCCGTTCCCGTTTCGACGGCGATGTGGACGACAAGCGCATCATCACCGCCTATGCGAAGGCGCTGGTGGCCACGATAGCCGCCTGCGTGATTGGCCTGCTGTGCCGCAACGGCGTCTACCGGCTGGTCGGAGCGCATATCGGCCCCGACGACGGCACTATGAACTGGGGTCAGGCGGTTCTGTCCGCGATACTGCTCACCATCGTCATCGCCATCGTCTATCTGGCGTGCCTGTGGGCGCTGCGTGCCGAGGAGCTCACTTCGGTCGTGGGCATGCTCGCCGCCCGCATACCAGGGCTTGGCAACAAGCCTAAGTCTGGCGGAACGGCCAGCCCCAACGGTAAACTTGAGCAAAGTACCGCCGAAAACGGCGACCAAGAATAACAGCGTAGGTAGAACAATCGTTACAGAGTTGAAGGAAACCATGAAACCTCAACTGGGAGATACCATCAGCAACCGCTATGTGCTGGTTTCGCCATTGCGCGAGGAAACCGGCTTGCAGGTTTGGAAGGCAAGCGATCACGTGCTTGCCCGGGATTGCCAGCTTTTTATCGTCAACAACCGCAAGGCTTTGCAGGACGTCAATGCGACGGCCTCCATGCTGGCGATTTCCCACGACGCCCATTTCACGCAGGTGCTGCAGCTTCAGCACGTGGGCGAGGTGGCGTTGGTGATCACGCAGCTCGATGCCGGCATGTCGTTGAGCGAGTATCTCACGCAGTCCAGCAAACCGCTGAGCTTCACCGCGATCCGTTCCATTCTTGGTGAGGTCGTCGAAGCCCTGCACGTGTTGCAGAAAGACAATCTCACGCATTTCTCGATCAGCACGGACACCGTGCGATTGACCCGCAACGGCATTGAAATCGCCGACGCGCCGGTAAGCATCATGCTGGCCGATACTTCGCGCGTGCAATCCGTGGAAAACCAGGAGCAGCTTGCGATTCGCCAGGTCGCTTCCCTGCTGTATTCCCTGCTGACGCGCACGCCGTCGACGCTGTCCACGAACTACCATCTTGACGCGATTTCACCGAACGTGCCGATGGAGTTCCGTGTGATTTGCAAGCGTGGTCTGGATCTCAAGGAGAAGGACGGTTTCCCGACCGTTCCGATGGCCACCATCGCCGAATTGGAGGCGTTGCTGGGCGACTACGAGCCGCTGGCGAAGCTTAACGGCCCCGATATTGCGTTACCGTCCGCGGATTCGGAATGCTCGATTGTGAACGTGCCCCTGCTGCAGATTCTCGAGCAGGATGCCATCGCCTTGCCCGATACGCTGGCTGAAACCGGAAGCATTCCGGAAATGACGTTCGAAGCGCCTGAACCACACACTGATTTCTCCGACAGCAAGGAAGCCTTGGCCAAGGGTATGGCCGCGACCGGCGGTGCCGTGAAATCGCTGTGGAACAACAGCCGCGAACTACTCAGCGAAGAGGACCTCGACGGATCCTCCGAAGATGTGGATTCGCCGTTCTCCTTCCCCATCCGTGTTTCCACGCCGTCGCCGCAGGGCGATTATCATACGGACGATTCGCAATTGGAGAAGACCGGTCGCATTCCGGTGATCGGACCTGACGGACGGGTCATCGAGCCGGGCGAGGAATCCGCACGCGCGTTGAAGGCGGAGCAGGAAGCGATCGACGCGGCATATCAGAACGAAAACGGAGCCCCCGTTGCGGTGCCGCCGAGCTTTGCCCCTAAAGCCTCTTCCTCCAGTCCGGCCGAGGTCGCCAATGCCAAATTGTTCGGCAAGCTCACCACCAAGGTCGTGGCCATTGTGGTCGCGTTCATTGTGGTGGCCGTCGCATTGGGATTCGCCATTCATGGTTTGACCAAGAAGCCGGATGACGGCATCACCAATACGAATTCCAACAATCCGTGGCCGGAAATGAACCTTGACGACGTGCCTTTCGGCGATAATGGCGATTCCGGCAATGGCAGCAGCTCCGCCAGCGATGCAAACAACGATTCCAACGATGCCAACAGCTCCGACAACGGCAGCTCCGATTCCAGCAAGCCGAAGAAAACCACGAAGAAGAGCCATTCCGCCAAGAAGGACGTCGACAAGGTGGTGACTTCGGATAAGAAGGTGCGGAAGGTTCCGGAACCGAAGATGCCAGAGAACACGACTCCGTATGAGATCGACAACCGCCAGTTCCTGTCCAATCCGGACGGACAACAGGGTTACGGTTATTACCTCCACCTCGGCCAGCCCCAGAAAGCGTATCGCATGGTCATCAAGATCCGTTCTTCCGGCGGCCAGGGCTACATTCGCGTGAACGCCAAGTCCAGCCCGAACCAGGGTGAACAGGTCGCCCAGTTCGAGTTCGACGCCAGCGGCACCACCGAAATCAAGTTCAACAAGGCCGTGGAGACCCAGGACATCCTCTTGTGGGTGCCGTTCGACAGCCTTCCCGGCAACCAGCTGTACATCGATTCGGTGCAGATTTTCTGACGCATCGGCAGACAAAGAGGGTGTGCGGATTGTTCCGCACACCCTCTTTTTGTTTCACGTGAAACAACGTGACGGATAGCTGACTTTTTTGAACGCCTTTTTGAACGCCTTTTTGAACGCTTTTTTGAACGCCATCTGCAAAACCGCCCGCAACCGTCGTGGAAACTGCATTACAGTAGCAACCATGAGTGATATGCGTGATGTGGTGATTATCGGTTCCGGCCCGGCTGGCTATACTGCCGCGATCTATCTTGGCCGCGCCGGCTTCGAGCCGCTGGTCGTCGCCGGCGCGCTGACGCCCGGCGGCCAGTTGGTCAACACCACCGAAGTGGAGAATTTCCCAGGCTTTCCCGATGGCATCATGGGTCCGGATCTGATGGACAATATGCGCAAGCAGGCGGAACGGTTCGGCACGCATATCGTTTGGGACGATGTTGTTTCGGTTGCTTCGAATGCCGATTCCGGCATCAAAACCGTCACCCTTGACGGCGGCGACGTGTACGGCGCACGCGCGCTGGTCATCGCAACAGGCTCAAACTATCGTAAGCTGGGCGTGCCAGGCGAGACGGAATACGCAGGCAAAGGTGTATCCTACTGCGCCACCTGCGATGGTTTCTTCTTCCGCAACAAGCCGATTGTGGTGGTCGGCGGCGGCGACAGCGCTTTCGAAGAAGCTGATTTCCTGTCCCGTTTCGGCTCGTCCGTCACCCTTATTCATAGGCGTTCCACGTTCCGTGCTTCCCGCATCATGGTGGAGCGTGCGCAACGCAATCCGAAAATCGATTTCATGCTTGACGCTGTGGTGCAGGAGATTCGCGGCGACGAGAACGGCGTACAGGAGGTGGAGGTGCGCAACACCGCCACCGAAAAGACCTCTGTAATCCCCGCTAACGGCGTTTTCATGGCGATTGGGCACACTCCTGCCACTGCTTTTCTTAACGGGCTTGTAGACGTCGATTCAGCCGGTTATATCACGGTCGATGGCGCCAGCACGCGTACCAGCGAACCCGGCGTTTTCGCCGCGGGAGACTGCGTGGATAGCGTCTATCGGCAGGCCATCAGCGCGGCGGGCATGGGGTGCCGCGCCGCGCTGGATGCGCAGGCTTATCTCGATTCGCTCAAGTAAGGCTCAAATCGTTCAAATCATTATCGCTCGCCGAGCTCGATTGGCTCGGTTCGTTCAGCTCTGCTGCTGCATAAGCAGGTCGACGATGCGTTTCATATCGTCTTCCGATTTGAACACGATTTCGATTCGCCCGTGCTTCTTCGATCCCTTGATGGAGACCTTGGTGCCGAAACGCTGCTCCAGACCAACCTGAACGGGGGTACCAGCCCACGGATTGAGCTTGCTGGCCTTCGGCTTCTTGGGCTGGTCGCTTTCGGCGGCCTTCATCGACACGATTTCCTCGGTGCTGCGTACGGACAACCCCTCGGCGATGATGCGCGTGGCCAGCTGTTCCATATCCGCTTCCGTCGGCAGTCCCAGCAGCGCACGCGCATGGCCCGCGGACAGCAGTCCGGATGCGACCTTCTTCTGCACGGCGGCCGGCAGGTTGAGCAATCGCAAGGTGTTGGCGATTTGCGGACGGGATTTCGACACCGACTTGGACAGTTGGGCCTGCGTCAGGCCGAAATCGTCGATCATCTGCTGGTAGGCAGCCGCCTCTTCCAGTGGATTCAGCGCGACGCGATGCAGGTTCTCCAGCAGTGCGTCACGTAGCATGTCGTCATCGGCGGTGGTTTTGACGATGGCCGGAATCGTTTTCAGGCCGGCGATCTGCGATGCGCGCCAACGACGTTCGCCCATGATGAGCTCGTACATGCTATCCATGCGCCCGTCGAACATGTTGTGCGGTTCGGCCGGTTTGGCTGTGGCTTCCCTGCGGGCGGCTTCGATTTGCGATTGCGGACGCTTGCGTACGACGATTGGCTGCAGTACGCCGACTTCCTTGATGGATTCGGCTAGCTCGCGCAGGTCGTCTTCATCGAAAATGGTACGTGGCTGATGCAGATTGGGACCGACGTCGCTCAAACGCAGTTCAACCAGATATCCACCCTGCACGGGAAGCAGTTCCGGTTCGTCCTTCTTATGTTCGGTCGGCGTGGTTTCACGTGAAACACTCCCCTGCTGCTCGCCCTGTTCGGAAGCTGGCTGAGCGGTGGAGCCGAAGAACATGTCCGCGGGATGCGCGCTTTCGTTCAACGAAATCGACGGCATGCTGGCACGACGATGCTGGTTTTTCTTGGTTGTTTCACGTGAAACAGCATGCTTCATCCCCTGCACGGCGTTCACCGATGCCTGTGCGGTAGCGGACGCGCTCTTGGATTCCACATGCTCATCAGTCTTGGAAGCCTTGACTTCTTTGGCGGCAGCGGCAGGCGCCGCATGCTCCTGATGCTGCGGCTCCCCCGGAAGAGAAGGAAACAGTGCGCCAAGACCTTTACCCAAACGCGACTTAGTTGCCATGATCAGTTCTCATTCCTTCTTGCATCGATTGCCTGCAGCACCGTATCGGAACGACGCGAAAGTTCCAGCGCGGCTTCGCAGTACGCGATCGCACCCATGCCCTTGGGGTCGTATGCGATCACGCTTTGGTTGAAGCTTGGCGCTTCGGAAATCTTCACCGTGCGCGGAATGGTGGTGTCGAGCACGATTGTCGGATAGTGCTTCTTCACTTCCCCATGCACTTCGCGGCTCAGCAGCGTGCGCTTGTCGTACATGGTGATGAGCATCGTGGAGACCAGCAGCGACGGATTGTAATGTTCCTGCACCAGTCCGATGGTGTTGATGAGCTGGCCCAAACCTTCCAAGGCGTAATACTCGGCCTGAATCGGAATCAGCATTTCGTGCACGGCGCACATGGCGTTGATCACCAGCAGACCCAGGCTCGGCGGGCAGTCGATGATCACGTAATCGTAATGCTCTTCGCTGGTGGCGAGGAACTCGTCCACCGCGTTCTTCAGCAGCGAGTTGCGATCCGCCATGTCGGCGACCTCAAGTTCGGCGCCACTCAAATCGATGGATGCGGGGACCACGTCGAGGTTGTCGAAATCAGGGCACGTGCACTTGACTTCCGCGATGCGCTTGCGTCCTTCGATGACGTCATACACCGAAGGCTGACCGGAGGCGTGCGGGGCACCCAATGCCGTGGAGGCGTTGCCCTGCGGATCCATATCAATAAGCAGGACCTTGCATCCGAAACGGGCCAAGGCCGCGGACAGGTTCACCGCGGATGTGGTTTTGCCGACGCCACCTTTCTGGTTGGCGACTGCGATCAGGCGCGTTTGGGCCGGCTTCGGGCAGACCGCATGCTCCAATGCCTTGTATCGCGTCGATTCATCAGCGATTTGCGCGCCTACGGGGGATGTCGAGCCTTCGAAGATTCGCTTGATGGTTTCCGTGGCGGATTCCATCGACGTCAAATTGTCTGGTTCTTCAGGTCCAGTCATGAACTAGCCTTCCTATACATATTCAACAATCAAGTTTCATCATTCGGGTGGACAGATTTTCACCTGTTCACGGCCATGTGCACCATTGTGAACAACGGTGGATAGTTGGTGGATAACTCATCCGACCACCCAAAAGTTACCCACAGAACAATCGTTGCAATTCCAAGCTTCTTCAAGATGCTTCGTAACACATTTCCGCGATTGTGGATACTGTGGATAACTCACGCGATTTTGTGGATAACTTATCGCTTGTCCACCATCAGCACATGCGTCGGTTCCAGACCCGGACCGGCCTCGGCCTCCACCACGCGGGGATGGATACCGCCGTTTTTGGAGATCTCTTTGGTGGCCTTGACGATTTCCTCCTGCGCGAATCGTCCTTTCAGGGCAACCAGCCGTCCGCCTTTGTCCAGCAACGGCAGCGTCCATCCGGATAGTTTGGTCATCGGCGCGACCGCACGGCAGGTCACCACGGCAAACGGATGCCTGACCGGGATGGGATTTCCGTCGAGATCGACGGCATCCTCTCCCCTGCCCTTCCGGCCACCGTTCGAACCGCGGACGGCTTCGATTACGGCGTTGGCTCGGGAGCGCACTATCGAGACATTGTCCAATCCCATTTCGTCAACGCACTCATGAAGCCATTCGATACGGCGTTCCATCGGTTCCACCAAAGTGAACTGGTGGTCCGGCAGGCAGGCGGCCGCCACGATACCGGGGAATCCTCCACCACTGCCGATATCCGCCACCGTCTTGAATTGCCTCTTGGCCGTTGCTTCACGGATGAACGGTACGATGGCCGCGGAGTTCAGAATATGCCGTTCCCAAATAATACCGACATCGCGTGGCCCTATCAGCCCGCGCGGCTCTCCTTCCGCAGCAAGTTTCACGTGAAACACCTTCAACTTGCCCAATGCATCGCCAAGCACTTCCTCAAGAATCGGCGACCCATCCAATTCGTCATTCACATCACTCATGCACACCATCCTAATCTACAGGCATCAAAAAGCGCCGCGAGAAACTCGCGACGCTTCATGTTTCACGTGAAACTATTTCAGGCTTCGTCGATCTCGTCGGCGTCATCGGCTGCGGAAGCCTTGACGTACACCGTGACGTAACGATGCGGTTCTTCGCCATGGGACCGAGACTTCATGCCTTCCTCGCGCACCACATCATGGATGATCTTGCGTTCGAAGGAGTTCATCGGCTTCAGGTCCACCGGCTCGCCAGTCTCGCGCGCCTCGTCGATGGCATCCAGCGCAAGGTCGTGCAGGCGCTGGCGCTTGCGCTTCAGATAGCCGTCCACGTCCACGATGAGGTGGGACCGCTCGCCGGTCTTCTGTTGTACGGCGAGTCGGGTGAGCTGCTGCAGGGCGTCCACGACTTCGCCGTTGCGTCCGATCAGATGTTTGATGTCGGTGTCGTCGTCGGCAACGATCTGCACGGTCGGACGGTTGTTGCGCACGCCCATTTCGATATCGCCCTCGTAGTCGACGATGTCAAGCAATCCTTCAAGGTAATCGGCAGCGATGTCAGCTTCGTCATTGAGCTGATCGATGGTTTTCTCAGCATCCTGCGCCATGGTGTTTTACTCCTTTGAGCGGGGTTCGTATTATTTCAAGTCTACTGAAAGTCTACTGATTGGGTTGTATCATATGGGCGATTCGCCCGATACAAAAGCGGTGTGTCCTGCGTTTCACGTGAAACACAGGACACACACTTGATGTTATTTCTTCTTCTTTTTGCGGCTTGGCTGCTGACGCTGGAAGCCGTTCTTTTCCTTCGCCTCCGCGGCCTTCTTGGCTTTCTGCAGCTCCTCCTCTTCGAGGGACGGCAGACCGGCCTTGGCGCGGCGGGCGTTCTCGTGGGCGTGGTCGCGCTTTTCCTTCGCTTCGGCGGCCGGGGATCCCGGAGTCGGGAAGACGTGGATCTGCCAGACGGAACGCAGCAGGTTGCAGATGTTGTTGGTCAGCCAGTACACCAGCACTGCGAACGGCATGGCGACGCCGGAGAAGATGTACATGATCGGGAACATCCACAGCATCATCTTCTGCATCATTTCAGTCTGCTTGTTCGCAGCGCTCTGGGCCATGTTGCGCTTCATGCTGTTGTACTGCATGAGCCACAGGCAGAAGCACATCAACGCCACGAAGATGCCGATGATGATCTTGCCGTGGATGTCGGCGGTGGTGAAGTTCTCGGCCACGTTCACGCCGAACACGTTGGTGGAGGTGAACTGCTTGGCGGTGGCGATGTCGAAGGCGCCGAGGCCGGAACCGTTCCTGAACTTGCCACGGGCGATGTATGGAATGGCCGACAGGGTGTAGAACATGCACATGAACACAGGACCCTGCACGAACATAGGCAGCATCGACGTGCAGCCGCCCATCGGGTTCGCGTCGTTGTCCTGGTAGAGCTTCATCATCTCGCGTTGCAAAGCCTCTTTGCTGGCGGGATCGTTCTTGCCCTTGTACTTGTTTTGGATGCGCTGCATCTTGGGCTGCAAAACGGCCATCTGGGCCTGCATCTTGCGCATGCCCTTCATGGACTTGTAGAACAGCGGGAACACGCACGCCTGGACCACAATCACCAGGAACACGATGGACATGACCCACGAGAAACCGATCTCGTTCATGCCCAGCATCACCATGAATCGGTGGAATCCGGCCATAATCTGCGTCATGAGCCACTCGACGGGGTACAGGAGCTTGTACAGCCAGCCCCAGAAACCACTATCGAGGAGGAATTGATCTTGATTCATTACAGGCCATTCTCCTTATCGCCTATAGGTTCATCTACATCCAGAGGCGTGAGACGAGGCTCCTCGTGTGCCTTCGACCACGAACATCTGTAAAACAAGGAATAGAGCTGTGGAACGTCGTCGATTCCTCCACGGTTCCACTGGTTGCAACGAAGAAGGCGTAATAACGCAAGAAGACCACCTTTAAGGCAGCCAAATCGTTCAATCGCCTGAATCGCATAATTGGAGCAGCTGGGATAATACCGGCACCGAGGTGCGGTATGGGCGGAAATATGTTTCTGATACCAGCGGATGAGCCGCACCATCCAATTGCGATGATGCCCCTTGCTCATTGCCGGGAAGCGGTTTTACGTTTCACCGCTTCGAAACACGATGCCATCTGCTGCTCAAGCGACAGGAAATCGGCACGTGCGGCACTTGGCTTGGCACGCAACACGATATCGCAGGATTCGGGTAATAGTGATTCGTACTTTCGTGCAAGCACACGGAAACGCCTTTTCACGGCGTTGCGCGTGACCGCGTTGCCAACAGCTTTGGAAACGGCCAAGCCGACACGGCGGCCTTGCACCGTCGCTGTATCGCCCGTTACGACATCGTCGTGCATCAGATAATGCACGACGATGTCTTCTCGCGATACCCTACGACGGCGTTTGAGCACCGCAACAAAATCGCGATGGCTTTTCAGCCGTTCCACCGCTCTATGCCACTAAAAAATCAGGCAGCGAGGGACTTGCGGCCCTTGGCGCGGCGACGGTTGATCAGAGCGCGGCCTGCGCGGGTGCGCATGCGCTGACGGAAACCGTGCTTCATGTGGCGACGGCGGTTGTTCGGCTGGAATGTCCTCTTCATAATTAATGCTCCCGGTGTTTTTAGCCATGCCAAGGCACGGCTCCTCATGAGTCAAGCTCTACTAAATTACTCTGACCCCTGAACAGATTGTCGCGTCGTCCATTTTTCTTCACATTTTCATGGGGATTCCCCGCATAAAACAATCCACATAATCGTTGCGATTCCGCCGAATTCCCCACAAAAGTTATCCACAAACTACAACAATGTTATTCACATTTCAATCTTTTCAACACGCACGCCGGTGGATAACTCGGGGAAAAGAGAGTACAAATATACAGTTGCACATCAGTGGTACGTCTGTCGAGAAAGGATTATCCGTGGCTGATAACACGACAACAGATCCTCTCGAGCAGGCTCGTGGGGTGTGGTCCGACGCTTTGGCCCTGCTGCACCAGAATCCGTCGCTGTCCGTACGTGACAAAAGCTGGCTGGAGAACGTCTATCCCGAAGGCATGTGGGGTCCGACCATCATGCTGTGCGTGCCCAGTGAGGCGGCTCAGCAGGCTTTGCAGACCGAATTGAACAAGCCGTTGATGGAGGCGTTGCGCGAATCCGCCGAACAGGACATCTTCCCCGCCTTCAAAATCGTTGAAATGAAGCCGAAAACGGAGGAACAGCCGGAGGAAACCTATCCGCGCTTCTCCCCCGCGAAATCGCCGGCGAAATCCCCTGCGAACGAGACGATGCAAGGCCAGTTGCCGATTCCCGCGACGATGCCGCCGGAACAGGACCATTTCCAGAGCGGCCAGAACAGGCCGCTGCTCGACCCCGAAACGCATTTGAACAAGAACGCCACCTTCGACACCTTCGTGCCCGGCGATTCCAACCGTTTCGCACGTACCGTGGCGCTGGCCGTGGCGGAGGGTTCCGGCCATGATTTCAATCCGTTGTGTATCTACGGAGGCTCCGGCCTGGGCAAAACCCATTTGCTGAACGCCATCGGCAACTACGCGCTGGTCAAGGACCCCAATCTGAAGGTCCGCTACGTCACCAGTGAGGAATTCACCAACGAATTCATCGAGGCTCTGGCCGATACGAACCAAAGTTCCGGCCAGATCAAGGAATTCAACCGCCGTTACCGCGAGGTCGACGTGCTGCTCATCGACGATATCCAGTTCCTGAGCGGCAAGGACGCGACCCTTGAGCAGTTCTTCCACACGTTCAACACCCTGCATCAGGCCAACAAGCGCATCGTGATCGCCTCCGATGTGCCGCCGAAGGACCTGCAGGGCTTCAACGAACGTCTGATCTCCCGCTTCGAATCGGGCCTGACCGTGGACGTCAAACCGCCGGATCTGGAGACGCGAATCGCCATTCTGCGCATGATCGCCACCATGAACGGCTCCAATATTCCCAACGACGTGTTCAACCTGATCGCGGAACGGTTCACCGAGAACATCCGCGAGCTGGAAGGCGCGCTGAACCGTGTGACCGCCATGGCGTCGCTGAGCAACCAGCCGGTCACCAAAGCCCTTGCGGAGCAGACTTTGCAGGACTTCTTCACCACCGACGTGGAAATCAAGCCCGCGGACATCATCACGCAGGTGGCCAAGTACTTCTATTTGACGTTCGATGACATCGTCGGCCGTTCGCGTACCAAGAAGATCGCGCTGGCACGCCAGATCGCCATGTATCTGGTACGCGAGCTGACCAGCATGAGCCTCAACGACATCGGCCTGGTCTTCGGTGGCAAGGACCACACCACCGTGATGCACGCGTATACGCGCATCAACGACGAGATGCAGGAGAAGCAGGAGATCTACAACTACGTGACCGAGTTGACTCTGCAGCTCAAGCAGCGTTCCAACGACAAGTAACGGAAGCAACCACAACAAACGGCGTATTTCCAACGGTTTTCCTTAGGCTGGTAAATTATTTACCAGCTTTTTTACTATCCGCGTGACACGCCCGGACATAATTTCTTGTACATCGAGTTTTCCACATACATATCCACATTTCGGGGAAAGGTCTGTGGAAAAGCCGTTGGAAACACGGAAAACGGCAGTGGATGGCTCGTGGATTATTCACAGTGAATTGTGGATAAGTTTTGCGCGGCCATGAGCCTGTGGATAACCCATGCTCTTATCCACATTCGGCTCAGAAGTTATCCACAGATGTCGCCTCGTACTGAGACGTTGCTGCGCTTGGGCTGAACGAGCTTATCCACACTATCCACAGGGCTTATTATTACGAAAGTACTTTTTTCTTACTTTCATCGTCATTCTCGTAATGCGGGGAATTCCCCACGCTTTCGTCGTCGTTGCTCTTATCGCTAGAATGGCATGTGGATCGAACGAAACGAGGAATACCCCATGAAAGTCGAAGTCAATTCCCAAGCTCTTGCCGATGCCGTGGCATGGACCACACGTGTCATCGACGCACGTCCCGCAACCCCGATTCTGGCGGGCATCCGTCTGGAAGCCATTGACGGCACACTCCAGCTTTCCGCCTTCAACTACGCCATTTCCGCACGCCACCACATCGAAGCCGGCGTGGATGAGACCGGTAGCGTTCTGGTGCTGGGCAAACTGCTTGCCGACATCACCAAGTCGCTGCCCGCTGCGAAAACCTATCTTTCCACTGATGGTTCCACGATGACCATCACGTCGGGCAAGTCGACCTTCACCATGCAGCTCATGCCGGAAAGCGAATATCCGGATCTGCCCGTGGTGCCGACGAAACTGGGTCAGGTGGACTCCCCCACCTTCGCTCAGGCCGTCAACCAGGCGTCCGTCGCGGTCTCCCGTGAGGAGAACCGTCCGGTGCTCACCGGCATCCGCGTCCAGTTCCAGGGCGACAAGGTCATCATGAGCTCCACCGACCGTTTCCGTCTGGCCCGTTCCAGCTTCACCTGGACGCCGGAGGATGCGACCATCAGCACCACCGCTTTGGTCCGTGGCTCGCTGCTGCGCGACATGGCACGTTCGCTGGACGAGCATCAGAACGTCACCATCGATTTCGATGCGGACAACCCGTCCCTGCTGGGCTTCGAGAACGCCGGCCGCGTGTCCACCTCCCAGCTCATCGACGGCGAATTCCCGGCCGTTGACCGCCTGTATGCCGATGAATACCCGATTCATGCCGTCATCAACAAGCAGGCCCTCATCGACGCCATCAAGCGCGTTTCGCTGGTCGCCGAACGCAACGCCCCGATCCGCATGGTCTTCTCCGGCCAGGAGCTGACGCTGTCGGCCGGCACCGCCGACGAAGCACAGGCGAAGGAGATTCTCGACATCGACATGGACGGCGAGGACATCACCGTGGCGTTCAACCCCTCCTATCTGGTCGACGGCCTGAGCGCCATCAGCGAGCCGTTCGTGCGCATGAAGATGACCACCGCGGTCAAGCCCGTGGAATTCAACGGCCAGCAGGAAGCGGATTCCGACGAATCCATGGACTACCGTTACCTGCTCGTTCCGATGCGCTTCAACAACTGATTTCGTTCCACCTGTGGCCCGGACGGCAAGTTCCCGTCCAGGCCACCATGCCATCACCTTCAAGGAATCCCGGTTTTCATGCATATCTCCCGTCTCGCGCTCGACCATTACCGGTCATGGGACCATTGCGTGCTTGATTTCGAACCGGGAATCAACATTCTCCAAGGCTCGAACGGCCTAGGGAAAACCAATATCGTGGAAGCCGTGGAAGTGCTGTCCACCGGCTCCAGCCACCGCACCTCGTCATCGCTGCCGCTGGTCGAAAAAGGCCACCCTTCCGCCACTGCCCGGGCCAACGTCGAAGATGCGGGCGAACAGCGCACATATGAGATCACCATCGCCGCGCGAGGCGCCAACAGGGCGCGCGTGGACGGCGGAAAATCGCAATATATGAGGGATATCGTGGGTTTGGTCCCCTCCGTGTCCTTTACCCCCGAAGACCAGCGGTTGGTGTCTGGCGATCCGGCCACCCGACGGAACTTCCTCAACCAGGCGGCTTCACTGCTGTTGCCCCGTTATGCGCAGTCGTTGCAACAGTTCACGCACGTTGCCAAACAGCGTGCCGCATTGCTCAAACAGCTGTCTGACGGCTCCGGCATCGATCCCGAATACGGGCGTCAGGCCGTGCTGAGCGGTCTGGAAGTGTGGACCGGCCAATTCATCGCCCTCGGCGTGCAATTGACCAAGGACCGGAACGATGTGATCGGACTGCTGCGCGAGCCGTTCACCCGCATCTATGCTTCGTTGGCGGGCGAAGAGGAACAGGCCGACCTGGTGTATGAGCCGTCCTTCGACGAGGTGCTTCTGTTCGACGAGCCGGCCGCGGAAATCAGCCGTCATTTCCAACGCATCTACCCCGGCGAAGTGGCCCGTGGGCAGAATCTGATCGGACCGCAGCGCGATGATCTGACATTGCGGCTCAACGACATGCCAGCCCGCGAATTCGCTTCGAACGGCGAGATGTGGACAATGGCGTTGGCCTTGAAAATGGCGCTGTACGAAGTGGTTTCGGCGCAGCGCGACGTCAAGCCGATCGTGATCCTCGACGATGTGTTCGCCCAGCTCGACGAGTCCCGTCGCGGGCAGATCCTCGACTTCGCGCGACGGCAGGACCAGGTGCTGATCACCGTCGCCGCGGCAAGCGATATTCCGCAAGGCGAGGCGCATGTCATCGACGTTGCCGCGCTGCGTGCGCAATCGCAGGAGACGGACGGTGATATCGCGGCGATGGCGGCCATGCTTGCCGCCGGACGTGGCGCGCAATCGCAAGGAATCGAGGCCGAATCCTAATGCCGAAACCACCAATCTGCGAACTGCTGAACCTCGACCAACGCAAGCTGCCGGCCGAAGTGTTCGACCGCATCAGCGACCGTGCCGGGCGGCTCAAGGAACGCGAGGAACGCGCGCGCAAGGCGTGGGAAAGCTTCGGCAAACCCGGACGCGATCCGGAAACCGTCGGCAGCCTGTTCAATCTGCTGGCATCGAACGGCGCATGGATACCCCACCTCAAAATGGCGCAGATGCGCGACCATTGGGACCAGGTGGTGGGCGTGGAGAACGCGAAGCACTCCTACCCCGCCAGCCTGCGAGACGGCGTGCTGACGATACGTTGCGACAGCCCGGCCTGGACCACCACCCTGTCGTATATGACGCCGTTGCTGACGGACACCATCCGCAGGAAACTCGAAGGTCTGACCATCAATGAGGTGAGGGTCACCGGCCCGCAGAGCCAAGGGTTCAGCCGTGGGCGTATCTCAAGGAAGATTCGCTACTGAGGGCTATTGCGAAGTCGACTTACAATCGACCTCTCTGACAGGAGAGATCGATTGTGGCGCGCGTGAAACAGGCCGTTGCGACGGGGTTTACGGAGGTTTTCCGGCTTGTCGGACGCGTTCGGAACCATGCCGAAGCCGTTGGAAACCGTTGAATTCCAAGGACAAATGTCTATAGCGCGCTGTCCCCCTCCATGAGTAGAATATCCAGCAGTGTATGTAAACGCCTAGAAGGGGCCTTTATTTGCGTTCTAGGTGGTATCACCTGCGGAAATGACCCTTGATGGCGGGAAAAATGCAGGAAGGAATCTCTGTGGTAGACCTTGATGCGGATTCGCTGAACGAATCAGCTGAAAACACGCAGGAAGATCAGATTCAGGATCAGATCCAGAACGACCAGCTCGAAGATGCGCAACTTGACGATTCGCTGTCTCCGGAACACTACGACGCGTCCGATCTGAGGGTGCTGGAAGGCCTTGAGGCGGTGCGTATCCGCCCGGGCATGTATATCGGCTCCACCGGCCCTCGCGGCCTGCACCATCTGGTGTATGAGATCGTCGACAACTCCGTCGACGAGGCGCTTGCCGGCTACGCGTCGCACATCGAAGTGACGATTCTGCCGGACGGCGGCGTGCGCGTGGTGGACGACGGCCGAGGCATCCCGGTCGACGAAGTGCCGGGCGAAGGCATCTCCGGTGTCGAAACCGTGATGACCAAGCTGCACGCAGGCGGCAAGTTCGGTGGCGGCGGCTACGCGGTCTCCGGCGGCCTGCACGGCGTGGGCATCTCCGTGGTGAACGCGCTGTCCACCCGCGTGGACATCGAAGTGCGCCGTCAGGGCTTCCACTGGACCCAGACCTACATCGACCAGAAGCCGACCGCGCGTCTGCTCAAGGGCAAGCCGATGGAGGAAGGCGAATCCACCGGCACTTCCGTGACCTTCTGGGCCGATGGCAAGATCTTCGAAACCACCACCTACGATTTCGAGATCCTGCGCAACCGCTTCCAGCAGATGGCGTTCCTGAACAAGGGCCTGAAGATCTCCCTGACCGACCTGCGCGAGCCCGACCAGGCCGGCGACGAGGTTTCCGGCGAGGAATCCGAAACCGAAGACAAGTTCCAGACCGTCACCTACCAGTACAACGACGGCATCAAGGACTACGTCGACTACCTGGTGAAGTCCCGCAAGGCCACCCCGGTCGAACCGGACGTCATCGACTTCGAGGCCGAGGACCTGAAGATCGGCATCTCCGCGGAAATCGCCATGCAGTGGACCACCGCGTATTCCGAAGCCGTACACACCTTCGCCAACACCATCTCCACCACCGAAGGCGGCACCCATGAGGAAGGCTTCCGCGCCGCGCTGACCTCGCTGGTCAACCGTTACGCCCGCGAGAAGAACATCCTCAAGGACAAGGACGAGAACCTGTCCGGCGACGACGTGCGCGAAGGCCTGACCGCCGTCGTGTCCGTCAAACTCACCAACCCGCAGTTCGAAGGCCAGACCAAGACCAAGCTCGGCAACTCCGAAGCGAAGACCTTCGTGCAGCGCGTCATGACCGACAAGCTCGGCGACTGGTTCGACGCCCACCCGAACGAGGCCAAGAACATCATCCAGAAGGCCATCGAGGCCTCCCGTGCGCGTCTGGCCGCCAAGAAGGCACGTGAGAACACCCGCCGCAAGTCGATCTTCGAATCGGCCGGCATGCCGGACAAGCTCAAGGACTGCCAGTCCAACAACCCCGAAGAATGCGAGCTGTTCATCGTGGAGGGTGATTCCGCAGGCGGCTCCGCCATTCAGGGACGCAACCCGATCACGCAGGCCATCCTGCCGCTGCGAGGCAAGATCCTCAACACCGAGCGCGCAAGCCTGGACCGCATGATGAAGTCGGACACCATCGAATCGCTGATCACCGCCGTCGGCGGCGGCTACGGCGAGGACTTCGACCTCAACAAGGTGCGCTACCACAAGGTCATCATCATGGCCGATGCAGATGTGGACGGCGCGCATATCGCAACCCTGAACCTGACGCTGTTCTTCCGCTACATGCGTCCGATGATCACCGCCGGCTACGTGTACGTGGCCATGCCGCCGCTGTACCGCCTCAAGTGGACCAAGGGCCCGCACGACTTCGTGTACACCGACGCCGAACGCGACCGCGTGCTCGCCGAAGGCAAGGCCGCCGGCCGCCAGCTGCCGAAGGGCGAAGGCATCCAGCGCTACAAGGGTCTGGGCGAGATGAGCTACCAGGAACTGTGGGAGACCACCATGGATCCTGACCATCGCATTCTGAAGCAGGTGCAGATCGAAGACGCGGCCGCGGCCGACGAGACCTTCTCCATGCTCATGGGCGACGAAGTCGAACCACGTCGTCTGTTCATCCAGCGCAACGCACGCAACGTCAGCTGGATCGACGCGTAAACGCGTAGGGTTTCGCAGGACTTCAAAGCAAGGATTAGAAATTGGCAGACGAAAACAACAGCAACGAAGACGGCCAGTTCGTGCCTGACGGCTCCATGGAACCGTTGAGCCCGCAGGAGGCCGACAACACCGATTACGGCCTGATGGTCGGCGAACGCGTCCAGAAGAAGGATCTGCAGCAGGAAATGCGCGAATCCTACCTGGCGTACGCCATGTCCGTCATCGTCGATCGTGCCCTTCCGGACGTGCGAGACGGCATGAAGCCGGTGCACCGCCGCGTGATCTACGCGATGTACGACGGCGGCTACCGCCCCGACCGCGGCTACTCCAAGTGCGCACGCGTCGTCGGCGAAGTCATGGGCAAGTACCATCCGCACGGCGATTTCGCCATCTACGACACGTTGGTGCGTATGGCGCAGTCGTGGTCGATGCGATACACGCTCGTCGACGGCCAAGGCAACTTCGGCTCCCCCGGCGACGACCCGGCAGCCGCAATGCGTTACACGGAATGCCGTATGGCGCCGCTCGCCATGGAAATGGTGCGTGACATCGACAAGGACACCGTCGATTTCCTGCCGAACTACGATGGCAAGACGCAGGAGCCGACCGTGCTGCCGGCCCGCTTCCCGAACCTGCTGTGCAACGGCTCGTCCGGCATCGCCGTCGGCATGGCGACCAACATTCCTCCGCACAACATGCGCGAGGTGGCAGAAGGCGTGCATTGGGCGCTCGACCATCCGGACGCGAGCCGTGAGGAACTGCTCGACAACCTGATCCGCATCATCAAGGGACCGGACTTCCCTACCGGCGCCACGATTCTCGGCCATAAGGGCATCGAACAGGCGTACCGTACCGGCCGTGGCCTCATCACCATGCGAGCCGTGGTGAACACCGAGGAGATCAAGGGCCGCATGTGCCTCGTGATCACCGAACTGCCGTACCAGGTCAACCCGGATCGTCTGGTCGTGTCCATCCGCGAAGCGGTGCGCGACGGCAAGATCCAAGGCATCGCCGACATGCGCGACGAAACCTCCGGCCGTACTGGCCAGCGCCTCGTGCTCGTGCTCAAGCGCGACGCCGTGCCGAAGGTCGTGCTCAACAACCTGTACAAGCATTCCCAGCTGCAGCAGACCTTCGGCGCGAACATGCTGGCACTGGTCGACGGTGTGCCGCGCACGCTGTCCCTGGATGCGTTCATCCGTCATTGGGTAAACCACCAGCTCGAAGTCATCGCACGCCGTACCGCCTACCTCAAGCGCGAGGCCGAGGAACGCGACCACATCCTGCAGGGCTATCTGAAGGCCCTTGACATGATCGATGAGGTCATCGCCCTCATCCGTGCCTCCGAGTCCGCGGAGACCGCCCGCACGGGCCTTATGGACCTGCTTGACGTGGACGAGGTGCAGGCCGACGCCATCCTCGCCATGCAGCTGCGCCGACTGGCCGCCCTGGAACGTCAGAAGATCCTCGACGAGCACAACGAGCTCATGCGCAAGATCGCCGACTACAACGACATCCTCGCCAAGCCGGAACGCCAGCGCAAGATCGTCGGCGACGAGCTGGACGAAATCGTCGCCAAGTATGGCGACGAACGCCGTACCAAGATTCTGCCGTACTCCGGCGAGATGAACGTCGAAGACCTGATCGCCGAGAAAACGTGGTGGTCACCGTGACCCACTCCGGCTTCATCAAGCGCACCAAGGCCGACGAATACCGCGCCCAGCACCGCGGTGGCAAGGGCATCAAGGGCGCCAAGCTTCGCGAGGACGATGTGGTCGACCACTTCTTCCTGACCAGCACGCACAACTGGCTGCTGTTCTTCACCAACAAGGGACGCGTGTACCGTCTGAAGGCGTACGAGCTGCCGGAAGGCTCCCGCGATTCCAAGGGCCAGCATGTGGCCAACCTGCTGCAATTCGGCCCGGATGAGACCATCCAGACCGTGCTGTCGATTCCGAACTACGACGTGGCCAAGTACCTGGTGCTCGCCACCCGTTCCGGCAAGGTGAAGAAGACCGCGCTGGCCGAATACGACTCCCCGCGTCAGGGTGGCCTCATCGCGGTGCGCCTCATGACCGACGAGAACGGCGAGAACGCCGACGAGCTGATCGGTGCCGCGCTGTGCAACGCCGACGACGACATCATCCTCGTCTCCAAGCAGGGCATGAGCCTGAAGTTCGAAGCCAACGACGAGCAGCTGCGCCCGATGGGCCGCCAGACCGCCGGTGTGCAGGGCATGAAGTTCCGCGACGGCGACGAGCTTTTGGCCATGGATGTGGTGCAGGGCGATTCCGACAGGGACCTGCTCGTGGTCACCAACGAGGGCTTCGCCAAGCGCACCGCCATCAGCGAATACCGTCTGCAGGGCCGTAACGGCTACGGCGTCAAGGCCGTGCAGCTCGCCGAAGGCCGTGGCTCCCTGGTGGGTGCCGTGATCGTGGAGGAATCCGACCAGATCATGGCCATCATGAAGTCCGGCAAGGTCATCCGCTCCAACGTCGCCGAAGTCAAGCGCACCGGACGTACCACCCAGGGTGTGACGCTCGCCAAGCCTGACAAGAACGACGAAATCATCTCCATAGCACGTAACGAGGAGACCGACGAGGATGACGCCGAGCAGGCCGCCGCGGAAAACGGAGCAGTCCAGAACGACGCAGCCGCGCAATCGCAAGCCGAAACCACTACTGAAAACTCCGCTGAAACCGGTACGGAAGCCACTTCCGATGCCGGCGATGGCGAGAATGTAGAGGCCTGAGACACAGGCGGGGAATCGTCTGCGAAAACTGGTAGCCTCGGCTAGAAGTAGGCAAGATTCTGCAAGGAGCAACGATGAGCGAGAACAATGAAAGCCATCAGGCGCAGGCAGGGGCGCAGGCCCCACGCGTGGCCCGTTCCGCATCCAGCCAGCCGTTGAGCGGTACGGAACAGTCTCAGGCGCATGAGAACATGGCCGCCGCGTCCGGCGGTGTGAAGGTTCGTGAAAAAGCGCGTCGTGGCGCGCCTCGCGCCCGCCGCATGAGCCTGTCCCTGACCCGCATCGACGCATGGTCCGCGGCCAAGGTGGCGTTCATGCTTTCCATCGCGGGAGGCATCATCCAGATCGTCGCGGTGACGCTGCTGTGGCTGCTGCTGAACGTGGTCGGCGTGTTCGATCAGGTGACGCAGATCGTGTCCTCCACCGGTCTTGACGCCGGCGGATTCGACCTTGCCAACGTGCTTTCGCTGAGCACCGTGCTAAGCGCGGTCACCATCTTCTCCATCATCGAAGTGGTGCTGTTCACCGTGCTGGTGGTGATTCTCACGCTGCTGTACAACGTGGTGAGCACGCTGGTCGGCGGCATCCACGTGACGCTCGGCGACGACTGATCGATTCGTCATACGGCGTTCGTACGGCGCTTGCGCAACGTAAGCCGTTCGTGCAACATAAGAAGACGGCGCTTCCCTACTTCGGGAGGCGCCGTCTTTTCTTATGTAATCGCGATTATGCGGTCGCTTTTATGCAATCGTCATACTGCGTTGCGCGTTATGCCGTAACGCATATGAAAACGGTCCGTGCGAACGAATCGCACGGACCGTTGAAACGGATTGTGAAAGACGATCAGAGCACGCCCTGGGCGACCATGGCGTTGGCGACCTTGACGAAGCCGGCGGCGTTGGCGCCGAGCATCAGATCGCCCTCATGGCCGTACTCCTTGGCGGCGGCCAGGGAATTGGCGACGATGTTCTCCATGATGGACTTGAGCTTGTTGTCCACCTCTTCGAACGTCCAGGAAAGGCGGTAGGAGTTCTGGCTCATCTCAAGGCCGGACACAGCCACGCCACCCGCGTTGGCGGCCTTAGCCGGGCCGTACAGCAGGCCGTTGTCCTGATAGACGGCGATTGCCTCCGGGGTGGACGGCATGTTGGCGCCTTCGCACACGACCTTGCAGCCGTTGGCGACGAGGGCCTTGGCGGACTCCTCATCGATTTCGTTCTGGGTGGCGCACGGCAGCGCGATGTCGCACGGCACGGTCCACACGCCCTTGCAGCCCTCGTGGTATTCGGCACCCGGAACACGCTCCGCGTACTCCTTGATGCGGCCGCGGTGGCCGAGCTTGATGTCCTTGACGATGTCGAGCTTGATGCCGTCCGGATCGTAGACGTAGCCGTTGGAATCGGAGGCGGTGACGACCTTCGCGCCGAGGGCCTGGGCCTTCTCGGTGGCGAAGATGGCCACGTTGCCGGAGCCGGAGATGACGACGGTCTTGCCTTCGAAGGAATCGTTCTTCAGGACGCGCAGGGCTTCCTGGGTGTAGTAGCACAGGCCGTAGCCGGTAGCCTCGGTGCGAGCCAGGGAGCCGCCGAATTCGAGGCCCTTGCCGGTGAGCACGCCGGAGTATTCGTCGCGGATACGCTTGTACTGGCCGAACAGGTAGCCGATCTCACGGGCGCCGACGTTGATGTCGCCGGCCGGAACGTCGGTGAACTGGCCGATGTGACGGCACAGCTCGGTCATGAACGCCTGGCAGAAACGCATGACTTCGGCATCGGACTTGCCCTTCGGATCGAAGTCGGAGCCGCCCTTGCCGCCGCCCATCGGCAGGCTGGTCAGGGAGTTCTTGAGAATCTGCTCGAAGCCAAGGAACTTGATGACGCCCTCGTTCACGCTCGGGTGGAAACGCAGACCGCCCTTGTACGGGCCGATCGCGGAGTTGAACTGGATGCGGTAACCGCGGTTGACCTGCACCTTGCCCTCATCGTCCGTCCAGGCGACGCGGAACTTCACCACGCGCTCCGGCTCGACGAGGCGCTCGAGCACGCCCGCCTTCTCATATTCCGGGTGCTTCTCAACAACCGGCTCGAGGCTTTCGAAGACCTCGCGAACGGCCTGCAGGAACTCCGGCTGGTCGCCATCGCGCTTCTCGACCTGCGCGTACACGCGCTTGACGTACTCATCAGTGAGCATATTTTTCCCCTTCGGGATAGTTGGGTTATCAATACGGCGGTTTCATTCTATGTGCTTGATTGTGAGACGCACAAGATATTGCTCAAGATTTGGCTGGAGCGTGCGGATATAGGATGGATTCGGGCATGCAAGAGAGACACGTCCAAAGAGAGACTTGTCCATTGACGCGATTCACGGAATCGCGAATGCAGAACAGGAGCAAAAATGTTCGAAGGATTCAAGAAATTCATCGCACGCGGCAACATGATCGACATGGCCGTCGGTGTCGTCATGGGCGGTGCCGTCACCACCGTGGTCAACGCGATCGTCAACAGCGTCATCAATCCGTTCATCGCCATGATCTTCGGCAAGCCGAACATGGATGGTCTGCTGGCGATCACATTCAACGGCGCGACCGTTTCGTTCGGCGCAGTGCTGGGCGCTATTCTGAATTTCCTCATCATCGCCGTCGCCGTCTATTTCTGCATTCTGGTGCCGATCAACAAATTCCGCGACATGACCGAGGCGCTGCTTGCCAAGACCAAGCTTGCCGAGCAGAAGGAAGCCGAGGAAAAGGCCGCTGAAGAGCCGTCTGCCGAAGAGCAGACCGTCCAGCTGCTGCAGCAGATTCGTGACGAGCTGTCCAAGCAGAACGCGGCCCGCAACTAGTTGCGATTCGTGGTGCCACTCCCCTATTGATTTGATGATTCCGGCCGCTTGCGGGTATGCAGGCGGCCGTTTTATTTGGTTTGCGGGCGATCGCGTCCGTTGGATGGTCGACAAGAGGCTGAATACGAAAAAGGCTTCCGATTACTCGGAAGCCTTCAATTCTGTGGAGCTAAGGGGATTCGAACCCCTGACCCTCTCCATGCCATGGAGATGCGCTACCAGCTGCGCCATAGCCCCGTGGAGCTAGCCGGGTTCGAACCGGCGACCCTCTGCTTGCAAAGCAGATGCGCTACCAGCTGCGCTATAGCCCCATAGGTGAAAAAAGCGGCTGTGCCGCTTCCTTACCATCTACGTGGGCCCGGGAGGACTTGAACCTCCGACCTCATCCTTATCAGGGATGCGCTCTAACCACCTGAGCTACGGGCCCAACTTGCTGTGTCTTGAACACAACGAATTGAAATGATACTTGAATCACAGGGAAAGTCAAGTGCCGCCGTGTCATCGGCGTGTCGTGGCATAATGCAGGCATGACATACGGGCAGCGCAACGGCGGTAACGGCCGTTACGGCAGGGGAGTGGGGCATCGCAATCGCAATCGCGTGATTTCCGAAACGACGGCGAGCATCGCCGGCATGCGGGTGGCCATCGTGCGCAAACCCATCAAAAACATGTACCTGCGCATCAAACCGCCGAACGCGGATATCGTCATCTCCGCGCCGCAACGAATGTCGCAAAGCGCTATCGAACGGTTTGTAACGGAACGCAAGCCGTGGATCGAACGGGCGCAACGCAGCATGCGGCAGGCCAGAGACGCGCAACTCAACGCGCAGCGTGCGCAAAACGGCAATATTGGCGATACTGGCGCTTCCGCCAACCCGCCCGCTTTCGTATGGACGGACGAGGCCAAGGCACGGGCGCAACGCAACATCGAATCGCAATTGCCTGTGTTGCTTGCCAAATGGGGCCCGATCGTTGGCCGTACGCCGACGCATATCACGTTGCGTCTGATGAGTTCGCGTTGGGGATCGTGCACGCCGAAGACCGGACGTATCCGACTTAACCTGCAGCTTGGTTTAATGGCCCCTAGATTCCTCGAATACGTGCTGGTGCATGAGATGACCCACCTGTGGGAGAACGGCCACGGAGAGGGCTTTCAAAGGCGTATGAGCGCCTATCTGCCGCAATGGAGGCAGTTACGCCGCGACATCAACCGGCAGGTGGTGCTGTAAGAGGCTGCTCGGGTTACTTGCCGTCCGCCGCGGAATCGCCAGCCGCGGAACCGTCCTCATCGGCGGTGTGCCGACGCACTTCCAGCGTTTCGATACGACGGCCGTCCACCTTGGTGACGACCATGTCATAACCGTCATCGGACGACAGCACGTCGCCCACTTCGCCCATTTTGCCGGTGTGCGCCAGGAAATAGCCGGCAACCGTCTCGTATGGGCCGTCTTCCAGCTCGATGCCGGTCAAATCCGCGAAATCCTCGATCGTCATGCCACCTTCGATGGTGGCCACGCCATTGACGAAAGCGGCGCGTTCTGTGCGTTCGCCGCCCTTTTCCTCCGGCAGGTCGTATTCGTCGCGGATGTCGCCGACCAATTCCTCTGTCATGTCTTCCAACGTGACGATGCCGTCGGTGCCGCCGTATTCGTCGATTACCACGGCCAGGTGAATGCCTCGTTTGCGCAGCAGCTCAAGGCTTGGCAGCAGCTTCGACGTGCCCGGCAGGGAAATGCCCTCACGCGTCACGTCGGCAACGGTTCTCGCCTTCGGATCGCGGATGTCGAGCAGGTCGCGCACGTGCACGAAGCCGAGCACGTCATCGAAATCCTTGCCGGTGACGGGGTAACGCGAATACGGCATTTCACGCACGTACGCGGCGGCTTCCGCAATCGGCATGGAGCCGTCCAGGAACGCGACGTCGGCACGCGGACGCATGACCTCCGCCACAATGGTTTCGGATGCGTCGAACACGTCGTCGAGGATGGTGCGCTCGTCCTTGCTGAGGTTGGTGTTGGTGTTGACGAGCACGCGCAGCTCGTCGTCGGACACCTCGCTGTCGGTTTCGTTCGGATCGAAGCCGAGCAGCCGCACGATGCCGTTCGTGTTCTTGCCGATCAGCCAGATGATCGGCTTGCACACTTTGGCGAACACATGGATGGCCGGCACCACGGCACGCGCGATCTGCTCGTTGCGTTGCATGGCGATACGCTTCGGCACCAGTTCGGAAATGACGATAGAGCAATACGAGATGATCAGCGTCAACGCGATGGTGGTCAGGGGAGCGGCGACGTTATGCGGCACACCCCAGTCTTCGATGACCGGCACGATATACGGGGCGATTGAGGATTCGCCGAACGACGCGGACAGGAAGCCGCACAGCGTCACGCCGATCTGCACGGTGGACAGGAACGTGTTCGGGTCGCGTGCGATCTGCGCCACACGCTTGCCGCGCGCATCCTCCTGTTCCATCTGGTCGATCTGCGATCCGCGCAGGCTGACCAGCGCCAGTTCGGTGCCGGCGAACACGGAACCGAGCAGCAGGAAAATGAAAATCAGAAGGATGTTCAAACCAAGCGACATGATTCCAATCTAAAGCAACGGCATGTCAAAACAGCGCGACGCAACGGATCCGGAAGCCGTCTTTTTTTGGAAAATCGTCAGAAGCTCAGCACTTCCACCTTGCCGGAATCGAGCTGGTAGCGTGCGCCCGTGATCATCAGCCGATCCTCGGCCAGCGCGTGCTGGATCACTTCGGAACGTTCCACCAGCTGTTCGATGGTGCGTGCGATGTGCACGCGCTCGAAATCCTCCGCCGATTCCAGTTCCGATTCGTGCGCCTGCCAAATCGAAAAACCGACCGTGCGCAGCATCAGCGATTCCGCGTTCAGAATACGTTCGTCAAGGTCGGCGATGCTGTCGGCGGCCATCAGCGAATCCTCCGCGTCGGCGGTCAACTCGTGCAACAACGCCTCGTATTCCTTGCATGCCTGCTTGATCGCGCCGCAATTCTGGTGGCCGAGCACCACCAAAAGGCGCACGCCGAGCACGTCCACCGCGTATTCCAAAGAGGCGATCACAGCATCGTCTATGACCTGCCCTGCCGTGCGCACGGTGAACAGATCGCCGATGCCTGCGTCGAAAATAATATCGGGGCTGACACGCGCGTCGGAGCAGCTCAGTATGGCCGCTTCCGGCTCATGCGTGTCGATAGTCGCCTCGCGCGCTTCCACGCTGCGGTTCGGATGCTCCAGCTTGCCTTCCGCGAATCTACGGTTACCGGCCAGCATACGGCTCCACACGCCGCTTGCGGTGCCTTCCACGTCGTTCTGGTTCACAAATGGTTCGTCCGTCATTGATTCCACCTCTTTGTCATTTCATCACAGGCTATGGTTCATCATAAACGGTGTTTCTGAAGTTGTTTCGATTGAATCGCCATCTAAGGCAGGGGCTGCGGACGTTTTCTTGGAGATAATCACGCAGCTATTCCTTGGCTCTGACGGTATCGTGCCGGACTCATCCAACCGAGCGACTGCCCCGGGTGCTAAATAGACGTGCAACGCCTTGTCTAGGTTTGGAAGTGTTCAGTTTCTAATTTAAGAAGGCGTTGCGCTTACAAGTTGAATCCGGGAACGCGAGCGGAGAGGCCCGCGCCGTTTATCGGCACGGAACCTCCCCGCTCGTATCATCCAGGCGGTCAGCCGAAAATCAGCCCGTGTTCTGCAGGCCTGCTGCGACACCCGACGCCTGATTTGGGCGTTGCCATATGGATTCAGCGATGATCATTGCACTTCATGTAACTGCAATATTTGCTGTTATTCATTGAAATTCTTGATACAACGATGTTTTATTGGTATGAAAAAATGCTTTGAAAGTTGCGGCGAAAGAAACGGGACCTCCTTTGACAACCGCATGAAAAGTTCCTTTGCTAAGAACATTCAGATTTCCTTCAAACCAGGAATAATTTGGAGACCATTGGAAAACACAGACCCCGGTCTGGTATGAGCTTCCAAGCAAGGATTTTGAGGTAACTTTGTAATTCGTTACTGTAGCTCGAAAATCTTGCTTTACCCAACAAGCTCCTCCTGCTGGGACTCCAGAAAAGACGCTTGAGGTATATGTTGCCGTACCGCGTGTGCTTGCGTTTTTGGTTTCTCTGGTATTAGAGGCTGTATCTTCTTCGTATGCTTTCGCAATAGATTCAGCGTATAGATTGGCATCACCGTGGTATTCATCAATCGTACTTTGAGGAGCATCGATTTTAAATTCGCCGAATTCGACGTCTAAGTTATTCGTGGAAGCAATGTTAGAGAGTTTTTCTTGCAGAGCGACTTCTGCAGAAGAATTGAAGGCGCTTCGGTCATGTCCAGAAGTGCTAGCCATTGCTGATGGGGTACCAGAGAACGCCAGTATTGCCACCAGTACTGTGGTGAACGCGATTTTTTTTATGAAGGTTCATTCGTAGTCTCCTTTGGCTTCGAAAGTATTTTTTATCCAGTGATGCGTCTTTGCGTCACTTTAATTCTATCTATTCTATACTGATTATCGTTGTTCTCATAATTTTGTCGGCGAAGGTTTGTCCTTTGGTGTCCCATAAAGGCCAAAGAAACCCAATGAAACATGGCACGAAATCAACGCAGTGAGCTATCTCGCGTAAACCCATCCTTACTCCCGATATGGGCAGGTTGGAATATTGATCGACTACCTGCAGTCCTAGAAAATGATGCGACCAAGCTTGTCCGTTGCGCGTAGAACAGGCAGAAATCACGCAAACTATGATTATGGAGACGCAGTTAATCCAGATTCCCATGGTTCCATCTATGGAAGATCTCCCATATAAAACGCTGTTTATTAATTGTGATAGCAATGAAGTTGGCAATATTATGCGAAGAATATATGACGCTGCTCTGCGACACCATATTTTCCCCATTGACGGCCTCCTTGACGAACCCGGCCAGATTGGAAACAGTATAAGAAAAGGTTCAGTGTAATGCTGTAGTTCCCCTTCTAAGTTATTTCAATCTTATGTTTGATTCCATAAGAATAGGACAAAACGCCGGATAACGCGAGCGGGGAGGCCCGCGCTGTCAACGGCGTAGGCCTCCCCGTTCATCGAGCGGTCGGTCAGCCGAAGATCAGCCGGTGTTCTGCAGGCCTGCTGCGACACCCGACACGGTGCACAGGATCAGGTAGGTGTTACTGCAGTCTGCAGAAGATGAAAAGAATAAGAGCTAAAACAAGAAAGGCGGCACCGCTTATTCTCATTAAGGATGTGTATAGATTGCTCGGATCTCCTTTTTGAGTCCAGAGGAAATTGCTTATTTTCCAGAGTTGCCTTGGAAAAATAAGCATACATAATCCTAGCAGGGCAAGTGCTGTGAGATATATGTACTGCACTGTTCTCCTTCTGGTTTGTCCCTACTGTTTTATTGATAACCCTTTTGCCTGAGGTTGTGGACAAGGCTAGAACTATATTGGCTCCAAAATCGACGGGGTTAGCTCTATGCGCGTGCATTTCGAAACTGGTCACACGGCTGGAGACTTGAGGGCGCATATAGAATTCGCCCCCATTGGTGCCATTGTCGAAAACAATGGAAGGTGAAACCATATAGGTGGAATATTGATCATTTGAACTTTGCCCATCGAGATTGACTACCCGGTCGATGACGTTATTGGCGACAATCCATCCAACCTGCCACCAATTTACAGCAAAGGCTGGAGTGGTCATAACTGTGCATAGGCAAACTGAGATAATTGTGGAGAATAAAAAACTCTTCTGGATTTCATAATTTCCTCCATGTGAAAATTTAATCTCAATCGACAATGATTAAGATATTAAGAGTATTCTAATGGAAAATGAGTAGAGGTGCACTCTAGGGTGTGATTTTTCTAGTGAAAATAGCAAAGGTTCTCTCTCGTGGAAGTTGCAAACGAGGGCTTCGCTATGTGTCTGTGTTTCAGGAGTCATGCAGTTGTTACTGAATCATGAGTGGATTGAGGATAAGTATGCTAGTGCTGCATGTTAGGCGCTGAACAAAAACCTTCGAGTGCGGCGTCTTCCGTCAACAACACAACTCGTTCAGAAATACACCCAATATGGTCAAACAGTAAGACAGCGCTATGATGCGAACAATCTTCTTCCAAGACAGTTTGTCATGAAGGAAAGCCGTAACCAAAAGGGTTGTCATTGGGGTTATAAGCAGGACGAGGAAGAAATAGAGAAATGTGGACTAGGCTCAATCTGCCGAGAATATAAGTCTGACCGAACCAGTTGTATAAGCCTACGATGGCTGTCGGTGTCGCGGCGTGGGTAAACGCGGATAGGCGCCGGGTTACGTCGGATGATTGGGAGTCTGTCGCTCGGCCTGCGTGCCTGTTTTGTGCGCTGTCGCCGGCCAGGCTAGGGCCGCGCGACGCGAACGGGGAGGCCCGCGCCGTTTATCGGCACGGAACCTCCCCGCTCGCTTTTGTCAGGCGGTCAGCCGAAGATCAGCCCGTGTTCTGCAGGCCTGCTGCAACACCCGAAACGGTGCACAGGATCAGGTAGGTGTAGTTCGCCTTCTGTCCGTGCGTGAGCTCTTCCTTGTCCACGCGCTTGCGCAGCGAGCCGAGGGCGAGCACCTGGGTGACGGACAGCGCATCCACGTACGGCGAGCGGATGCGGATGGCCTGGCCGAGCACGTGGCGGTGCTGCAGCGGCCATTCGTCGCCGACGATCTTGAGCACCCACTTGCGGGTGAGCTCCATCTCGTCGAGGACCTTCTTGTTGAGGTCCTCACGGTCTCCGAGAGCAAGGTACATCTTGGCGATGCGCTCGTCGGTCTTGGCCAGCGACATTTCGATGTTGTCGATGAACGTGGAGAACAGCGGCCACTCCTCGTACGCCTGACGCAAGGTGTTCAGGTCGCCGAACTGCTCGCACGCGGTGCCGAGGCCGTACCATGCGGCCAGGTTGATGCGGGCCTGGGCCCAGGAGAAGATCCACGGAATGGTGCGCAGGTCGTCGAGGGACTTGGCGCCCAGACCACGCTTCGCCGGACGGGAGCCGATCGGCAGCAGGCCGATTTCGGTCAGCGGCGTGACGGTGGAGAACCACGGTGCGAAGCCGTCGGTGTTCAGCAGGTCGAGGAAGCGGTTGTGCGCGGCCTCGTCGAGCTTGCTGGCCATGTCGGCGTACTTCTTGGTCATGTCCGTGTTGCGCTTCTCCACGCTCGGAGCGGACTGCAGCAGCGTTGCGGCTGCGACGGACTCCACGTGGCGGATTGCAAGCACCGGGTTGCCGTAGCGGGCGAAGATGACCTCGCCCTGCTCGGTGAGCTTGAAACGGCACTTCACGGAGCCGACCGGCTGTGCGAGCACGGCGCGGTTGGCCGGGCCGCCGCCACGACCGACGGCGCCGCCGCGGCCATGGAACAGGGTCAGGTCGATGTCGTGCGATTCGGCCCACTTGGCGATGCGCTCCTGCGCGGAGTGCAGGGCAAGGGTGGCGGAGGTCGGGCCGGCGTCCTTCGAGGAGTCGGAGTAGCCGAGCATGACTTCCATCTTGCCGCCGGTGGCCTTCAGACGAGCCTGGACCTCCGGGATCTTGATCATTTCCTCGAGCACGTCCACCGAGTTCTGCAGATCCTCAAGCTGCTCGAACAGCGGGATCACGTCGATGGTCGGAACATCCTCGGGGTGGGAGAACGCCAGACGGTTCAGTTCGTACACGTCCTTGATGTTCTGGGCGCTCTTGGTGAAGGAGATGATGTAACGGCGGGCGGCCTTGATGCCATTGCGCTTCTGGATGGAACCGAGCGCGCGGAAGGTGTCGAGCACCTCGTGGGTCATCGGCTGCAGCTCGCCACGCTCACCGTGCAGGCCATGCTCGCGGATGTCCTCCAGAGCGCGGGAATGCACGACGGAATGCTGACGGAACTCCATCTCGACCATGTGAAAGCCGAAGGTCTCGGCCTGCCAGATGAGGTCCTGCAGCGGGCCGTAGGCGGAACGCTTGGCGTTGGCTTCGGCGAGGGAGCGCTGCACGGTCTTCAGATCGGCGATGTAGTCCTCGCAGGAGTGGTACATGAGGTCGGCGTCGCGGTCGATGGTGGCCTTCAGACGGTCTGCCATGACCAGCATGACGGCGCGGTGCAGCTCCTTGGTGGAGATCAGCGCGGCCTTGTCGGTCAGACGCTCGCTCATTTCCTTCTGGTGGTTCCACAGGGACTTGAGCTCGGCGCTCGGCGGGGTGGTCTCGGCCTCCATCGTCAGGTTCTTGCCGACGCGGCGGGTCTCGATCTCCAGCGCGCCCAGCACGTGGTCGCTGAACTTGCGGGCCACCTGACGGCTCACCTTGGCGGTGACGTTCGGGTTGCCGTCACGGTCGGAACCGATCCAGCTTCCCGGATGGAAGAACGCCGGGCACACCGGCGGCACGAGGCCGGCCTTGTCTCCGAGGACCCAGTCGTCGAAACGACGGTAGACCTGCGGAATGGTGTAGAACAGCGTGTTGTCGAAGATATCAAGAATGGTGTCGGCTTCCTCAACCGGAGTCGGCTTCTTCAGCGCGATCGGGGAGGTGCGGAACAGCGCGTCGATCTCGTTGAAGAGTCGACGGGAGTTTTCCTTCTTGTCCGAGCCGCCGAGCAGCTTATGCGCTTCGAGCAGCTGGGAGATACGGCGGATCTTGCCTTCCACGGCCTTACGGCGGGCTTCGGTCGGATGCGCGGTGAACACCGGATGGAACTCGAGCTGGTCGAGCAGCTCCTTGGCTCTGGCCGGACCCATCTCGTTGATGAGCTGGTGGTAGGCGCAGGTCATTTCGTTCACCGGATCGACGGCCTGGGCGTCATCCACGGCGGCCTCACGGCTGTGTAGTACGGAGACACGGTAGTTCTCCTCGCACAGGTTGGCCAGATGGAAGTAGGTGGTGAAGGCGCGAGCCAGCAGTTGGGCGTCGTGGACATCCACCTTGTCGACGATGTCGACAACCTTCTGCAGGTCGTCCTGATCGGGATTCGTGTCGGTCAGAATGCCGGAGAAACGTTCGTCACTGGCCTTCAGCGCGTGTTCGCGCACTTCATCGAACTTGGCCAGCAGGTTTTCATCGAACTCACCGAGCACCTCGCGAAGAATCTGCAGACACAGATCCATTTCCTCTTTGAGGGATGCGGGAAGATCACGCTCCTCAGGGCCCTTGGTGCCGGTGCCGGACGAGACGATAGCCGCGTCCGCAGGCGTGATCTGTTCGTTTTCAGTTGTCATCAGACCTCCTTCTCCAAACCATCGGGTTGCTCGGTCTGTCGGTCCTTCGCGGCACCTCCGCGATTGTTTTGGCCGTCTGTTGCGAGCCCACAGCCCTAAGCTTGGTGGGTAAATGCTCGACCATTGTAGGCGCGGCAAATCGACAGTTTGGTTACGGAAACGCCGGAATGGTTCGCATCGTGGACATTGAATGTCCGGAAAATGGGCATGTGGGAATGTTCGGAAAATATCCGACCAGCCCACACGTTAGACCTGAATAGTGTGAGCGCACTACATGAACATGATGAGAACGCCGAACGCGTTGACAGCAGCGCGAAGGCGGTCAGCAAATTCCACACCCACTCCATCCCGCTCGATATGGAAGACATCGAACGCGATTGGGACAAGCCGGTCACCGAAGCGGGAATCGCAGCGAAAGCCAGCGTGATCGTCCGTGTCGGCATGCTCGACCTTGGCGCCGGAACGGGAAGCTTCCGCGTCCGCGAAATGATGCACCGCATCGCCTATCCGTTAGGCGTGCACGTGCGCGCCGACGTGAACCTCACCGACATCGAGGCATCCTGCACGGACGGCAAGGACCGCATCACCGAAGTCGTCGACCTACCCACAACTGGCGTCAACACCGAGCGCATCTGGCTGCTCGAACACTTCGCCGACTGGTTCAACGTCAACCTCGGCAAAGGCTCGATGTACCACAGCCAATCCGACGTTTCCGAAGGGCTGATGCAGCATCTCGACAAGCGCGACGCCTCGCAGGTGTCGGCCGAACTGTCCAAGCAGCTCAAGGAACGGCAGAAGGCCGAGCAGAACCAGGAAGGTTCCGACGATCCCGTGCTCGACGCGCTGGAAATGGTCACGGAACGCGCGCAGGAAGGCGATTCCACCGCACGTCCGCTGCACATGCGCGATATCGAGGCGGCGGCCGCGGCCGGACGTAGCAATGGCGATTCGGTCGCGGAAAAGCCGCGTAAGAACCGCAACTGCAAACCGCCGAAGGAATATGCCGAGCATTTCGACCATATCGGGAAAGCCGCGGGCGAATCGCAAGGCGTCACCGTACGGCAGGCGCACGAGCGACTCGACATGATCGAACGTCGCAAACCGCTGTATTCGCCGGCCTTCGCGGGACTCGCGTCCGCCTGCGCCTGCGCATCCTTCGTGTTCCTGCTCGGCGGCGGCCCGTACGACATGATCGGCGCGTTCGTCGGCGCCGGCCTCGGCCACTGGCTGCGTCGCCGCCTGTTCGCCCACCATCTCAACCAATTCTTCGTGACGTTCGTCTGCGTGGCCGTCGCCGCGCTGGCATGCACCGGCATGCTGCGACTGATTGGCCTGTTCGATCCGATCGCCTTGCAGCACGACACCGCGTATATCGGCGCGATGCTGTTCGTCATCCCCGGATTCCCGCTGATAACCGGCGGACTTGACATGGCGAAAATCGACTTCCCATCAGGCGTGCAACGACTCACCTACGTGCTGTGCATCATTCTGATGGCCACGTTGGCAGGCTGGATGGTCGCTTCGATCGTGCACCTGAATCCGCAGGGATTCGAGCCGCTCGGACTGAACCCCGTCATCAACTGCCTGCTGCGCATGCTGTTCGCGTTCATCGGTGTGTGGGGCTTCTCCGTGATGTTCAATTCCCCGCAGCGCATGTGCCTCGTCGCCGCCACCATCGGCGCCATCACCGATACTTTGCGATTGGAAATCGTCGACTTGGGCGTGCCCGCGGAAGCCGGCGCGTTCATCGGCGCGTTCCTTGCCGGTCTGCTCGCCTCCGCATGGCGTTCGGCGGTGCGTCACGGCCTGCTTGCTCCGCATTTGGGATATCCGCGCATTTGCCTGACGGTTCCGTCTATTGTGATCATGGTGCCCGGTTTGTATATGTACCAGGCCATGTTCCACCTCGGCCAGTTCGATACGCTGAACGCGCTCGATTGGGCGTTCCGTGCGTTCATGGTGATCATCTGCCTGCCGATCGGCCTGGCGATGGCACGAGTAGTGACCGATAAATCCTGGCGCTACGACATTTAATAACCTGCAGAAGGGTAAAAACACTTGGTAACCAAAGATTTCTGGGTGCTGCTGGCCATGGTCTTGTACTTCGCGGCCATGCTGACCATCGGCTTCGTCTACTCCAAGAGGTCCAATTCCTCCACCAAACAGTATTTCGCGGGTGGGCGTGGCGTCGGACCGTGGCTGACGGCATTGAGCGCGGAAGCCTCCGACATGAGCGGCTGGCTGCTTATGGGCCTGCCGGGCGTCGCCTACTTCACCGGCGCGGCCGACCCGATGTGGACGGCCATCGGTCTGGCGCTCGGCACGTACCTCAACTGGAAACTCGTCGCACGCCGTCTGCGCCGCTACTCCGTGGTGGCCGGCGACGCGATCACCATTCCGGACTTCTTCTCCAAGCGCTTCCATGACGATCGCAATATCGTATCCACCATCGCTGCGCTCATCATCCTCGTATTCTTCTGCGTGTACGTCGGCAGCTGCTTCGTGACCGTCGGCAAACTCTTCTCCACGCTGTTCGGCTGGGACTACCACCTGACCATGGTGATCGGCGCCGCCATCGTGTTCGCGTACACCATCATCGGCGGCTATCTGTCCGTGGTCGTGACCGACTTCATCCAGGGCCTGCTCATGTTCTTCGCACTGGCCGTGGTGTTCATCGGCTCCGTGGCGTCCGCCGGCGGCATCGACAACACCGTCGCCTTCCTCAAGGGCATTCCGGGATTCCTCGACGGCACGCATGTGGCCACGCCGATCCTCAACGACGCCGGCGAGCAGATCGTCAAGGCCGGGCAGGCCATGTTCGGCACGCCCGCCGACTACGGCATCATTACCATCATCTCCATGCTCGCGTGGGGCCTGGGCTACTTCGGCATGCCGCAGGTGCTCGTGCGGTTCCTGTCCATCCGCAGTTCCGAGGAAATCAAGAAATCCCGCATCATCGCCACCACGTGGTGCGTGATCTCGCTGGCGTGCGGCGTGTGCATCGGCCTGGTCGGCCGTGCCATGATGCCGACGCAGTTCGCCACGCAGGCGGCCGCGGAGAACATCTTCATCGTGGTGTCGCAGGCGCTGCTGCCGAGCTTCATGTGCGGCATCGTCGTGTCCGGCATCTTCGCCGCGTCCATGAGCTCCTCGTCCTCGTACATGATCATCGGCGCCTCGGCCGTCGGCGAGAACATCTTCCGCGGACTGCTGCACCGCAAGGCCACCGACCGCCAGGTGATGATGGTGGCGCGCATCACGCTGCTCGTCATGTTCATCTTCGGCATCGTGGTGGCGTTCGACCAGAACTCCTCGATCTTCCAAGTGGTCTCGTACGCGTGGGCCGGCCTCGGCGCATCCTTCGGACCGCTGATGCTCACCTCGCTGTACTGGAGGCGCACCAACAAGTACGGCGCGATCGCGGGCATGCTGTCCGGCACGGCCACCGTGCTCATCTGGCACAACCTCGTCAAGCCGCTCGGTGGCATCTTCGCCATCTACGAGCTGCTGCCGGCGTTCATCGTCTCGCTGCTGTTCATCGTGGTGATCTCGCTGCTCACGCCTGCGCCAAGCGCGGAAGTGCTGCACGAATTCGACCACTATCTCGACGATCCGGACGACCGCCACGTGGACGACGACCTCGTGGCCGCAGAAATCGCCGCAGGGGAGAAGCGCTCGCAGATCTGAATCGCCCCGCGGTGGGTGTTGCACCTCCTGCAACGCCGAAGGTCGGCCTTTGGTGCCATGTCGCTTGTTTATGGCAGATTCCGACAACAGGGAAATGTCAAGTGGCTTGTTTGTGGCACCTGATTCAGGAAACCCCGTGTATGTCCATTGGAATTCCGACGGACATACACGGGGTTTCCCGTTTTCCATGCCACAAATAAGCCACCTAGCAGAACGGTAGCCTCTGAATCTGCCATGAATAAGCGGATTGGCCGTGCTCCCGGAGGAACACGGCCAATCCGCTAACGCGTCAGGATGCCGATTGCAAACTTAGTAGCGCATGCCCATGGCGTCGCGCACCTGCTGCAGCGTCTCATTGGCGATTTCGTTCGCGCGCTTGTTGCCGTCATGCAGGATGTCGCGGATGGAATCCATATCCTTGGCCAATTCGGCGCGGCGCTCGCGGTGCGGGGCCAGGAACTCGTTCACGGATTCGACCACGTACTTCTTCAGCGCGCCTGCACCGGAGTCGCCGATTTCCTCGGCGATGTCCTTCGGATCGCGGCCGGTCACCAGACCGGCGGTGGTCAGTAGCGCGGAGACCTGCGGGCGGGCAATCGGGTCGAAGGTGATGCGGCGCTCGGAATCGGTCGGGCTCTTCTTGATGAGCTTGGCGGTCTCCTCCGCGGTGGCGCCCAGCATGATGGAGTTGCCGTAGGACTTGCTCATCTTGCGGCCGTCAAGACCCGGGATCTCCGGCGCTTCGGACAGGATGGCGCTCGGCTCCGGGAACACCGGGTTCTTCTTCGCGTAGCGCTCGTTGAAGCGGCGTGCGATGGTGCGGGTGATTTCGACGTGCGGCAGGTTGTCCTTGCCGATCGGCACCACGTTGGCCTTGCAGAACAGGATGTCGCAAGCCTGATGCACCGGGTAGGTGAGCAGCAGGCCGGTCAGTGCATGGCCGGAAGCCTCCATTTCGGACTTCACGGTCGGGTTGCGGTGCAGCTCGGCCTCCGTGACCAGGGATAGGAACGGCAGCATGAGCTGGTTCTCGGCCGGAACGGCGGAATGGGTAAAGATCATGGTCTTGTTCGGGTCGATGCCGGCGGCCATGTAGTCGAGCACCAGGTTGAGCACATTGTCCTCGATGTGCTCGGTGGTGTCGCGGTCGGTGATCACCTGGTAGTCGGCGATGATGATGTTCGAGTTCACGCCACGGTTCTGCATGGCCACGCGCTCGCGGATGGAGCCGAAGTAGTGGCCGAGGTGCAGACGGCCGGTCGGACGGTCGCCGGTGAGCATGGTGAACTTGCCCGGATTCTTTTCGATTGCGGCGAGGATTTCATCGGAACGCTTCTTTGCGGCGAGGAAGCTCGCGCTCATTTCATTGCCGACAGCAGTGATCTGCTGCTCCTGGGTTTCGTCCGTCATACGTGTCCTTTTCTTAAGAAAATCAACGATTTTATCGTAAAAGTCTGAGCCGACAACGAAATAATGCGCAATAAGTGGTACTCTCTTGTTTGATGAATTGATAGCACAGTAATTTCAGGGGGTCAGATGGGCCGCGGACGTCAGAAAGCCAAACAGCAGAAAATAGCCCGAAAGCTCAAGTACCTGACCACCGACACCGATTACGATGAGCTTGCCAAGGAGCTCGGTGCTCAGGAGCCCGGTTCTGGTTCCTTCGACCCGTTTGCCGATATCGAAGCCAAGTATTCTCACGATGTGGACGCCGAAGATGAGACCGTTGGGGACGGTCAAACGTCTTCCGATTCCGCCGATGACCTTGACGAATACGCCAAGTGGGCCGCGGAAGCCGCGGCGAAGGCCACGAGTGGCGAGTTTCCGGCGGCAAAGGCCGCGCCGAAGCCGCACAAGCCCATCCCGATGCCGGTGCCCAGCGCACTGAAGCCGAAGAAGCAGGACTGACTGCACAGATTTTTTTCAACGAATGGCCCGTGGTTTCAACCACGAGCCATTTTTTATTATTTCGATTGCGATTGTCGGGCGATTGTCGAGCTCGTCCCGCCAACCATCGACGGTCGCACCACGCCGCGACCTATTCCTATGCCAGCGGCAGCAGCCCGCTCAGATCGTCGCGTTCGCCGACGGCGGTGATGCGCCCGGCGTCCTTTTCCTCGCCCCAGCTGGTGATGCCGGTGGCGAGCCTCATCCACACGTCGGGGTCCAGTTCGATGACGTCCGGCGGCGTGAGATTGTGCGGATCGGACGCCGGCCCGTCGAGGATCTTGATGGCGCCCCACGGTGCCACGCGCACCTCCACGCCTTCGCCCGGCGCCTTCTTTTCCAGCAGGTATAGCGAGTAGCGCACCGCCATCGCCCACAGCTGGCGCGGCAGACGCGGCGAGAAGTTGAGCCGGAAATCGAAAGCGGCGTCGTCATCGGCCGGCAGCTGCTCGCTGAAAATGTTGTGCGCCGCGTCCTGCCACTGTTCGAAGGCGGCGCGTCCTTTGCCCAAGTCTTGTTCTCGTATGACAGCCATACCGGTATTGTGCAGCCCGCAAACGACTATGATGGAACTTTGCAAACGATGTAGTCGTAACTAAATAGGGGTTTGAGGGGCGATTTTCCTGCGATTGTGGTGCCCTCGCTTAATGGGCGCCATACGTTGCGTTTGCAGTTTTTGCAATGTTTTTTGCAAACGAATGCCGGCTTACGATTGCTGGGAATTTCGTCTTTTTATGATTACGTAGTATGCTGTACATGAGAACGTATGCATGATGTTACTTAGTGTTCATGCGGCCGCAAATGCAAGGACGCTGAAGTAAGGCATAATGTTCCTGGAGAGTATCCGTCAAAGGGAGTCAATCAATGACTGAAATTACCGCACCGAAGTCCGCGGTCACCGCGGAACAGTTCGCTGACGAGATTCGTGAGCAGCTGAAGTACACCCAGGGCGTCACCGTCGAGCAGGCCAAGCCGGCCGACGTGTACGTTGCCGCGTCCGCCGCAGTGCGTCGCCATCTCGTGGATTCCTGGATGAAGACCCAGGCCGACATGGTCAACGGCAACACCAAGGCCGTGGGCTACCTGTCCGCTGAGTTCCTCATGGGCAAGCAGCTCGAGAACGCGCTGCTCAACGCCGGACTGACCGACCAGTTCAACAAGGCCGTCAAGGACCTCGGATTCTCCGCCCAGGAAATCATCGACGCCGAATACGAGCCGGGCCTCGGCAATGGTGGTCTGGGTCGTCTGGCCGCCTGCTTCATCGACTCCCTCGCCTCCCTTGGCGTGCCGGCGTTCGGTTACGGCATCCAGTACAAGTACGGCATCTTCAAGCAGGAATTCGACGAGAACGGCAAGCAGATCGAGACTCCGGATTACTGGCTGGCCAACGAAGAGCCGTGGGGCCACATCGATTACAACCGCGGCCAGAAGGTCTCCTTCGGCGGCGAAGTCGTCGAAGAGAACGGCAAGAAGGTTTGGAAGCCGGCTTGGTCCGTGCGCGCCGTCCCGGTCGACTACATGGTTCCGGGCTACGCCTCCGGCCGTGTGAACACCCTGCGTCTGTGGACCGCCAAGAGCTACGACGAGTTCGATCTGCTCACCTTCAACAAGTCCGAGTATCTGGACGCCGTCAAGCCGCAGGTCGAGGCTGAGAACATCTCCAAGATCCTGTATCCGGAAGACTCCACCCCGCAGGGCAAGGCTCTGCGCCTCGAGCAGCAGTACTTCTTCGTGTCCGCCTCCATCCACGACGCCATCCGCGTCTTCTACCCGGGCCAGGACAAGCCGGATCTGACCACCTTCGCGGACAAGATCACCTTCCAGCTCAACGACACCCACCCGGTCATCGGCATCCCGGAGCTCATGCGCGTCCTCATGGACGAGTACGGCTACGATTGGGACACCGCTTGGAAGATCACCAACAAGACCTTCAACTACACCTGCCACACCCTGCTTCCGGAAGCCCTGGAAGTGTGGCCGTCCAAGCTCATCGGCGAACTGCTGCCGCGTCACCTCGAGATCATCGAGAAGATCAACGACCAGTTCGAGGCCGAGCTCAAGGCCAAGGGCGTTGACGAGGCCACCATCAAGGACATGGCCATCTACACCGGCGACTCCGTGCGCATGGCGTTCCTGGCCTCCTACGGCGGCTCCCACGTCAACGGCGTGGCCGAGCTGCACTCCCAGCTGCTCAAGGACGTCACCCTGAAGAACTTCTCCGACGTCTACCCGGACAAGTTCACCAACGTGACCAACGGCGTGACCCCTCGCCGCTTCATCAAGCTGGCCAACCCGCGTCTGTCCGACGTCATCACCGAAGGCCTCGGCACCGACAAGTGGCTGTCCGACCTCGAGCTGCTCAAGGGCCTCATCCCGCTGGCCGACGATGACGAGTTCGTCAAGAAGTTCGCCGCCGTCAAGCAGGCCAACAAGGTCGACTTCTCCAACTTCGCCAAGCGCAAGTACGGCTTCGACATCGACCCGAACACCATGATCAACACCATGGTCAAGCGTCTGCACGAGTACAAGCGCCAGGCCCTGAAGATCCTGTCCGTCATCGCCGACTACGCCGACATCAAGTCCGGCAAGGTCTCCGCCGACGACATCATGCCGCGCACCATCGTGTTCGGCGCCAAGGCCGCTCCGGGCTACTACCTGGCCAAGCAGACCATCCAGCTGATCAACAACGTCGCCCGCGTCATCAACAACGACCCGGACGTCAAGGGCAAGCTGAACGTCTACTTCCCGTGGAACTACAACGTGCGTCTCGCACAGCACCTCATCCCGGCAACCGACCTCGACGAGCAGATCTCCCAGGCCGGCAAGGAAGCCTCCGGTACCGGCAACATGAAGTTCGCTCTCAACGGCGCCATGACCGTCGGCACCCTCGACGGTGCCAACGTCGAAATCCGTGAGCGCGTCGGCGCTGAGAACTTCTTCCTCTTCGGCATGACCGTCGACGAGGTGGACGCCCTCTACGCCGAAGGCTACGATCCGAAGAAGTACTACGAGGCCGATCCTCGTCTCAAAGCCGCCATCGACATGGTCGCGGACGGCACCTTCTCCAACGGCGACAAGACCGTGTACGAAGACCTTGTCCACGATTGGCTCACCAAGGACTGGTTCATGACCCTCGCCGACTTCGGCGCCTACACCGCCATCCAGTCGGAAATCGAGGCCCTCTACGCCCAGCCGCTCGAATGGAACCGCAAGGCCCTCATCAACGTGGCGAACTCGGGCTACTTCAGCTCCGACCGCTCGATGGAGGATTACCTCGAGCGCATCTGGATGACCGGTCCGCTCAAGTAATGACGGAGCGTTATCTGCGTTGTGGAAGGCTTGACGTATCTTCGTACGCTTTCGCCTTCCACGCCTTGTGATACTGCGTTCGTCATTACTTTCGCTTCGCACGGGCCATATGTGACGTGAATTATCGCGTGATGTATGACTCGTAGCGTTAGATAGGGCGTGATGACGAAGGGACGATTCCGTTTTGGAATCGTCCCTTTTCGTTTTCCAGGGCAAAACAAAAAGCCCTGCGCGTGGGGCGCAGGGCTTGAAAGAAAGAGAAATCAGGCAGCTTCTGGGGTGGTGGGAGCGACTTCGGCTTCGCCATCCTCGGCATCCTTGGTCAGGCCAAGATCGACAGGAGACGAGCTGTTCTCCCATGGCTCCTCCCACGGATCGTAATCCGGATTCTGCTGCTTGTACACATACAGACCGACGACACCGGCAAGCAAAGCTCCGAAGAGCAGTGCGAAGAACTTCCAACCGTTAGAAGACTTGTTCTCCATGACGGATCCTTTCCCAAATATCGGCGAACATTGGCTGACCTGCTCGTTCAAGCCAACTCTGTTCACTATATTAATTCCTTGAATGTGTTGATTGGGTGGATTTACGCGCCGGGGATTCACAAGAATGCAATCATTTGCAATGATTTCGCAGATTCGCGGATTCGCACGTTCCAGTAGGGTTGAAACATGGCTTATCAACGTTTCAGTCTGTTTCCCGATTCCCCGTCGTTCAAAGACTTCTTCTCTGCACGTTCCATGCGATACCGTTGGCGTAACGGCGATCCTGTGATCACCGTTACGATCATGGCGATATGCGTCGCGGTCTGGATTGTCGAAACACTATTGAAAATCGTCTGGCCGACCGGCTGCAACGCATTCGTCGGCTCAGGCGTATTCATGCCCGCGCTGGCGACTCACCGCCCATGGACCTTCATTACGTCAATGTTCCTGCACCAGCCGGCCTCCCTATGGCACATTCTTTTCAACATGCTGACCTTGTGGTGCGTCGGGCCTGTATTGGAACGCATGATGGGGCATCTGCCATATCTCGCGTTATACGTGCTGTCAGGACTCGGCGGAAGCGCCGGCATGATGGTCTGGTCACTGTTCTCGCAAGACGGTTGGCTGACATCCGCATACGGCGCTTCCGGCGCGCTATTCGGCCTGTTCGCGGCAATTCTGGTGGTATACCAGCGCATTGGCATCGACATTCGATCCATGCTGATCTGGATGCTCATCAACTTCCTGATGCCAATCATCACGCCGAACATCGCATGGCAGGCGCATGTCGGCGGATTCATCATCGGAGGAGTGTTCGCCTGGCTGCTGGTTTCCGGTCTGCACGCGTTGCGCGGCAAAAGTCTGCAGCAGCGCACGCTGATGTACGGCGTAATCATGTTGGCCGTGATTATTGCGATTGTCGTCGCATGCAATATGAGCAATCCACTTCGCGCAAACCCCCTTCTTGGCATGTTCTTCTAGTTGGCAGGCAGGAGAAAAAACAGATTTGGGGAATCGCAGACACACACTTATCCACAAATGTGGATAAGTGTGTGGATAAGTGAGGGTTGAGCTGTGGGTAAGTCGGGGATAACTCGGTGCATTATCCACAAGGATATTCACAAAACGGTGGATTCCCCGGCTTTTCAACGGTGGAAAATGTGGATAACCCGACTGTGCATAGTGGAAAAATGGGGAAAAACACCATCCTATATATTGTGGACGGTCATAAAACTGCCTACAAGATATAGACGCTATCCACATTCGTCCACAATAATCCACGACTTATCCACATCGTGTGAAACCAGAAAATCCCCAGAATGACGACGAATCAACACAACGAAATCAGGTACGTCACCAATGACAATCATGAATGACGAGACGCGCGAATTCGTGGCGATGCATCGCAACGAGGACGTGCGCGAACTGGCGTTGAAGGCCAAACGTGTGGAAGGGCTCGACCTGCCGTTGGCGCTCGACCAGATTGCCGGATGGCAGATCGCACGCAAAAAACTGCCACAATGGGCCTCCTGCGAGGGAATCGTATACCCTCCGCACATTTCCATGGAACAGTGCTCATCGCAGTTCACAGCCCAATACAAGTCAGAAATCGCACAAACACTGCTCGCGCCGGCCGCAACCGTGCGCGCCAGAGTGTCCGATTCTGGAGAATCGGACAACCAAACCACGAAAAGTGAGCCACAGTTGTCCGATTCTGCCGAATCGGTCATGCAAACGGCAAAAAGTGCGTTCCAGTTGTCCGATTCTGCCGAATCGGTCATGCAAACGGCAAAAAGTGCGTTCCAGTTGTCCGATTCTCCAGAATCGGACACATTGGTGGCGAGAAGTTCGATGGTGGATCTGACGGGCGGGTTCGGCGTGGACTTTTCGTATTTGGCGCGCGGATTCAGCCAGGCCACTTATGTGGAACGGCAGCGGCATCTGTGCGATCTGGCCGAACACAATATGGCCGCACTGGGACTCGACCAGGCGCGCATCGTGTGCGGCGACGGCGTGGAATACCTCAGGCAGATGGGTCCGGTGGACTTCATCTACCTTGATCCGGCCCGCCGCGACGAGCATGGATCGCGCACTTACGCGATCGAGGATTGCACGCCGAACGTGTTCGAATTGCGTGACCTGTTGCTCGTCAAATCGCAGTACACGCTGGTCAAGCTTTCGCCGATGTTGGATTGGCGCAAGGCGGTCGCCGATTTCGACGGGGCCGTACGCGAAGTGCATATCGTGGCCACCGGCAACGAATGCAAGGAACTGTTGCTGGTATTGGGTCAGCAGGTGCATGAGGAACCATCCGCGCCGCGCGTGTTCTGCGTGAACGACAATCAGCGGATCGACTATGATTCCGCCGCATATACGCAGGGCCTGCGCATTGGCGGCAAACCGCTGCCGGAGGCGAAAAACTACTTGTATGAGCCGAATGCGTCGATTATGAAGGCCGGTTGGCTTCGATCTGGTGGAGGAACGATTCGGTGTGACGCAGGTCGGTCCAAGCAGTCACCTTTTCGTGTCGGCAACGCCGGTTGCCGATTTTCCCGGCAGAGGATTCGCGATTGAAGCGATCGGCGGCATGAATAAAAAGGATATAAAACGACTGCTGAATGGCACGAAACAGGCCAATATCGCGGTACGTAACTTCCCGCTTACCGCACCGCAGCTACGCAAGAAATTGAAGCTTGCCGACGGTGGTCCGGTCTATCTGTTCGGCACTACCATGCAAGGCTGCGATCATGTGCTGCTGCGCACGTCGAAAATCTGAAAAACAAACCGGAATCGAAAAAGAAACAGGCGAACCGGGATTGGCAAGGCAGTCGCGAAAGACCGCGTACGTTTGCGAAAGAGCGTGAAACCTACGAAAAGATTGCGAGATAATCGTAAAAGGGCATGCGAAAAGGGCGTCTGACCGCACGTTGTACAGACGCCCTCAAATCGCAGGAAAGGCGAAACTACGCTTTAGCGCCACCACATGGTCATGATGAATCCGATCATGATGATCGCGAATGCGATGGCCAGATTCCACGCGCCGATGTTCGGAATCGGGTAGTCGGAAGTCAGGTAGTAGACGACCGCCCAGATCAGACCGATGATCATCAGCGCGCAGAACAGCGGCACGAACCAGCGTGGATTGGACTTGGTGCCCTTGATGGTTTCCTCCACGCGGCGGGTGTTCTCCGCCTGACGGTTCATCATGCGCTGCATCTGCGGGCTCAGGGAGTCCTTATCGGCGGTAGCGTTCAGCACCGCTTCGACGCGATCCATCGGAATGTCGTGATCGTCATCGTCGTCGGAATCAGCGGATTCGTCAGAAGTGGAATCGACGGTGGTTTCCTCAGCGGCATCCTGAACGGTTTCGTTGCTCTCTTCAACGGCAGCGGTGTCGTCCGTGGACTGCAGATCGTTCTGATCGTCCGCGGTGGTTTCGTGCAGCTCTTCGTCAGCCATCAGCATAGTCTCCTTTAATAGGCTAAAAGTCATAATAGTGGGTAGACTCGAAAGCGGCGAACTCACAGCGCAAAACTGTTCATAATCAGAGCAAATGCTTAATGGGAATCAGGAAGGTCCGCATGGCGAAGCACACCGGCAAGCACACCGCGAAACGGTCGAAAGCGGCCGGAGTGGCGGCATTCCTTGTGCTCATGTTCTCCGGATTCCTGCTCGCCACGAACCTGCGCGTGAACCGTTCCGTCGTGGTGACCAACGACACCGCCGAACTCGTGGAACAACGCGTGAAAAAAGTCAACTCCCTGCAGACGGAAGTCGACGCGCTCAGCTCCCGCGTGAACGATCTGAGCAAAACCCTGAACAGCCAGGACGACGCCGACCAGCAAGACAGCGAAAGCGCCGGCAACGGCACCATGCTGCCCGCGGTGGAAGGCCCCGGACTCGTGGTGACGCTCGACGATTCACCACTCTGGGAAAACATGGTCGATTCCAGCGGCTCCACCTCCAACATCAACGATTACGTGGTGCACCAGCAAGACGTCGAAGCCGTGGTGAACGCGCTTTGGGCGGGCGGCGCGGAATCCATGATGATCATGGACCAGCGTGTGCTGTTCAATTCCGCAGTGCGCTGTTCCGGCAACGTGCTGCTTTTGCAGGGCAAAAAGTATTCGCCGCCATTCACCATTTCCGCGATCGGCCCGGTCGAGACAATGAAAAAGGCGCTCGACAATTCGCAGGAAGTGACCATATACCGGCAGTACGTCAGCGCGTTCGGCTTGGGATGGCAGGTCGACGAAAAGAAAAACTCCATTTCGACGCGACCGACGCATTGCAACAGCCGCTGCAATACGCGCAGGCGATGAACAACGAAACAGACGGATCGCAGCAAACGGACGAAACGCAGGAATCGCAAGAGGGGAAGTAACCGATGAAGCACGTGGCACCAAAACAGCGTCGCAAAAGCGTGGTCTGGACGATACTTGGCATCCTCGCCGAACTCATGCTGACCGCGGCGGCCGTCTGCGCGCTCTACATCGCATGGCAAATGTGGTGGACGGGCGTGCAGGCCGAACACAACCAAATCGAAACACGCCAATCCGTATCATGGTCCGACCCGGGACAAACCGACAACGTCACCATCGCGCAGGCGCAGGAGGGCGATCCGCCAACGCAACCGCAAAGCGCGCAGGAAGGCGAGCTGATCGCCCAAGTCTACATTCCGCGATTCGGCAGCCAATGGCAACGCAACCTCGTTGAGGGAACCTCCCTCACTGAACTCAACAAACACGGCCTCGGCCACTACAAAGACTCGCAAATGCCCGGCCAAGTCGGCAACTTCGCCTTCGCAGGCCACCGCAATGGCTACGGACAGCCCCTCGGCGATGTCGACAAACTGCAGGAAGGCGACCCGATCATCATCCGTACGCAGGATTACTGGTACGTATACCACTACACGAGCCACAAAATCGTGCTGCCGACCGACATCGAAGTGGTTGCCGCCAACCCCGAAAATCCCGGCGCTACACCGACCAAACGCATGCTGACCATGACTACGTGCGAACCGAAATATTCCACGCCGACGCACCGCTGGATTAGCTACGCGGAATTCTCATACTGGGCGAAGGTGTCCGACGGCATCCCCCAGGAGCTCGCATCCACCGACTCCAACGGCAAAGTCAAATTCGTCAACAACGAAAAATCGTCGATCGTCGCATCCGTCAGCTCGCTTGAACCGTGGATTTTCGGTGCGCTTGCCGCATACGTGATCATCTTCCTTTCTGCGCTCGTGGCATGGCGTTGGCCGTACCTCGCCGACGTGCGCGCGGGACGTCGCGAAAAGCCGGAATTCAGCTTATACGGAGGGTTGATGCGATTGCAGCCGGGCGTACTTCCGATTCGACTCGTGCTGATGGCGTTGCTGATCTTCGCGGCGGCCGCATCGTGCTTTGAATGGCTGTTCCCGTGGGCTGCGACGAATATTCCGGCATTGCGGGAAATGTCGAATTACACGGCCGTGTAAGGCGTTTTTGCAGTTGCTGCGGTTGCTGCGTGAGACGCGCGTCATGTCATGACATGTTGCGCACGTAGACTGCTGTTCAAACGCAAGTATTCGCACAACGCAAGCATTCGGAATATTCGGATGCCGGCATTCCAACGTCGATAGGAGCATGATGACCGATTCCGCACGCATTCTGGTCGTGGATAATTACGATTCGTTCGTGTACACGATCGTCGGATATTTGAAGACGTTGGGTGCCACGGTGACGGTGGTGCGCAACGATGCGATCGACCCGGGCGAGGACGGTGTAATCGACGAATATGACGGCGTGCTGATCTCCCCAGGGCCTGGTGCTCCGGCGGAATCCGGCGCCAGCGAAGGCATGATTCGCCTGTGCGCGGAGCAGTCCAAGCCCATGTTCGGCGTGTGCCTCGGCATGCAGGCGCTGGCCGAAGTGTTCGGCGCGACCGTAAGCCACGCGCCGACCATCATGCATGGCAAAACCAGCCAGGTTGAGCATATCGACGATGAGATCTTCGACGGCGTGGCCAATCCGATGACCGCCACCCGCTACCATTCGCTGGCCGTGGAGCCCGATTCCCGTGCCGGAAGAGCTGGTGGTGACCGCGTGGACGCAGGTCGACCACATCGTGCAGGGCATCAAACATTGCAGCAAGCCGATGTACGCGGTGCAGTTCCACCCCGAATCCGTGATGACGCAGGACGGCTACCGATTGCTTGCGAACTGGCTGAAGGTGTGCGGGCAGGAGAACGCGGTGGAGCGTTCCGCGGATTGCAGCCGAAGGTCGCGGCCTGAAGACACGAAAACGCAAGGTGACAAAACGCGGAAACACGCGAAACATAAGAGCT
>ENA-OQKU01000014-OQKU01000014.1-human-gut-metagenome-genome-assembly--contig:-NODE-14-length-60376-cov-4.969161_pt1 | contig 60376 bp, 62 predicted proteins | sample MGYA00242807_ERZ504816 | MGnify/ENA primary metagenome ERZ504816 (study PRJEB26092, sample SAMD00036376) | human gut metagenome | host: Homo sapiens | study: EMG produced TPA metagenomics assembly of...
CTGGTCGAGCAGGTTGATGCAGGTCGAGCAGTCGCGTTTGATATCGCGGACGAGGTCAAGGTCCATATCGGCGAGCGCCGGGCCTTTGAGCGCGTCGAGTTCCAATCGGTCGGCGGCCTGGATGGCCGAGGTGAGGACGCCGGCCATGTGTGCGATGGTCATGGCGTTCATGCCGCCGCCTCCTGTTCGAACAGTTGTTCGGCCAATACGTCGCCGGGCACGTTCGCGAGCTGACGGCGCAGCATGTCCGGGTCCAAGCCCTGGTTGAGCAGGTCCGCGACCTTGCATGCGAGCTCCATGTACGTGTCCGTGCCTTCGCAGGCTATCGGGCCGAGAACCCGTTTGACCTCTTCGCTGCCCCACGTGAACCGTCGGCGAGCGTTGGAATCCTTTGGCGTGGCGAATCCGCGTTCCTTGCCTTTGACGAGCCAGTTGCGGTATTTCGCGTTCCAGTCGGCCGAGCGGGCTGCCGAGTCGAGGGCCCTGTCACGGAATTTTTCGGCTTCGATGTCGCAGTCGATGCCGAGCCGGTCGGCGAGCGCCCGGTGTTCCTCAGAGGGTTTCCAGTCGGCTGGTATTGGGATTTGTTTTCTCGCGCGCGCGTTACTCTCTATAGTCTTTATTGTTTCTATAGATTTAGTAGTATTGTCTGCACGCTGTGTGCACCCCTGATTCATGCCAGATTCATGCCAGTTGCACCCCTGATTCATGTCCTGTTTTTTGGGGTTGTCATTTCGTTCACCCTGTTTTTGGTTTGATTTCTTGGGGTGCATTTCGTTCACCCCTCTGTTTTGGCAGGTGCATGTCATACACCTTCGGTCGACGGTTTGGCGCGATATCGTCGACGATGTGCTGGTTGCCGTATCTCAGGAAGCCCTTCTCGCGCAGGGAACGGAGCTTGTTGTGCACAGTTCGTTCTGACATATGCAGCTGCGATGCGATGGTTTTCGCGCTCTTCGCGAAGCCCTTGCCGTCATCGCCGGTCCAGTCGGCCACCATCATCAGAAGACGAAGCTCATAAGGGTCGAGCCCGTACTCGTGATACAGCAGTTTCCGAACATTCTCCATGCTCATGATTCATCCTTAGAAATCCGGTTCGGATTCCGGCTTGCCGAAATCACCGAACGATGACGACGAGTGTGAGGACGAACCCCACGGGTCGGACGGCGGCAATGAAGCGGTGGCTCCGCCCGTATAACCCGCCGGCGTGGAAGCCGGATTGCCATACGCTCCAGCCGTGCCACGCTGCGCGGTCGCATAGCGCAAGCTCGGCCCGATCTCGTCCACCTGCAATTCCATGGAAGAACGCTTCTGATGCTGCTCGTCCTCCCACGAATGCTGCGCCAGCCTGCCCTGGGCGATCACACGCATGCCCTTGGCGAGACTATTGGCGCAATGCTCCGCCAAGTCACCCCACACAGTGCAGCGGAGGAACAACGCGTCCCCGTCGGTCCACTGATTCGACTGCCGGTCGAACGTGCGTGGAGTGGACGCGATCGTGAAACCCGCCACGCTCCTGCCGTTCTTCGTCGACCTCAACTCCGGATCCGCGGTCAGGTTGCCCACCACCGCGATGATCGTCTCACCAGCCATTAGAACCTTCCTTTCACGGCGAGAGTCTTGATGATGCGGATGGTCTCGCCACCATCCCTGGTCTTCACCATGTGCGTCAACTGCGCGGCCGCTCCCTGATGGAAACTGTCATCAGGCATCACCTCCAACACCGGCATGGCGATCTCGGACACGAACCGGCCCACCAGTCCGGTGAACCGCACGCCCACCGATTCCAGAATCACCAGCTCCTTCCACGCCTCGCTCTCCATCGCCCGACGGCACGCGCCGGCCACCGCCCTGTCACCACTCGTCATCTTCTTCGTGTCGACGTCCTTGACCGGAGCGTTCGGACTGAAATGCCAATGCGGCAGAATCTCCCTCATCGGTCACTCCCCTCAGTCGTCGTCCCTGGACGCGAACCGCACCACCAGCCACAACGCGGTGGCGAGATACACGCCCTCGACCAGCAGCGCGCCGGCCATGTTCCCCGAATCACGCCAGGTGAGCATGAGCGTCACGCTCACGACCAGGCCGATGACCGCAATCGCGAATTTCATGCGGCGCAAGGCGTAGTTCGGACGCCCTTCCTTCCGCTTCTGGGATTCGGGTCTGTCTTCGAGCCGGTAGTCGTTGTCGGTCATTTGTTTTCCTCCAGTTCCTTGAGGATGCGATTGCATTCGCGGCGCATGAATTGGATATCCGTCTTCGTGAACGTGAAATCGGTGCGTCCGGCCGTAGTGAAGAAGCTGACTTCGACTTCGGCGTGGTGGTCACTGGTCTCGTTCTGGTGTTTGCGGACGCGCATCTGCAGCGCGCCATTCGCGAACATGCTCATCTGGCACCTCCGATCATGTTGATGAGTGTGTGAATGATGTCTTTGCTTTCCTCGGCGGTGAATTCCGCCAGCGTTATCTCCTGGATGCCGTCGATGAGTCTGGCGAATCCGTCCACGTCCACCCGGACGTAGAAGCCACTCGACGCGAGCAGCACGTTATGCGGGTCATGGCGTCCCGACTTCGGCGGCGCCGGCGGATTCAGCCTCACGGCCTGTCTGATGCCCATGTCACAGCTCCTTGTTGATCGTGTCGACGATGAGGTCCACGATTCCGGTGACGTCAAGGTCGACGTAGCCGACGATGTGGCCGAGCGCCCGCATGGCCTCCACATCCCCGTCCTTGAATGGGTGGACCAGTTCGCCCTGGGTCTCGAACTCGTCGAACACTGCCTGCACGCAGTCCTTGCGAATCGTTTTCATGCCGACTCCTTTCCCTCGTATTCACATGTGCTCTGGTAGAGGTGTTCCTTGAAGTAGGCGATCATCGGCTCCTTCGGATACATGACGGTCCGTCCGACCTTCACGAACTTCGGGCCGATTCCCGCACCACGCCAGTACGCCAAGGTGCCCTCCTTGATGCCGCAACGGTCCGCGATGTCCTTCGTCGTGTTCATCGGTTTCAGGACCTCAGCGAGCGCAGCGAACGTCGTATCGTCTTCCATCACGCGCCTCCTTTGCGTGTGTGATGCCGGGCGGCGTTAGGAGAACCGCCGGCCCCCTCCTAAAATCGGTGTCATCCCGCATATGCGACGTGCGGGCCGAACAGTTAGGAGAAGAATCAATGAACCCAGCCGAGTACATGCTGCAGTTCTTCAAGATCGAGGAAAGGGACGATGGATTCGACGATGGGATATCCACATCGTTCAGCAGGATGCATGACGCCGAAACGTGCTTGGACAATCTGATCAAGATGAATGTCAGACGGTTGGGCACGACGAAAAGCGTCATGCCGCAGATATGGCAGAAACTGTGGGAGTCGTACACAAATTCTTACGGGAAACGGATACTGGGTCGGTTTCTCGACTTCCCAGCAACGGGATGTCCCTCTGGATGCGGCCGAGGCGCAGGCATTGGAGATCATCGCCGACAAATCGCCATCGCTACCGATCTCCATCGCCGAAGAGGAACGCAAGACAATCTCCGAGTTCCTGGACGAGGCGTTGAAGGCGGTCCGAGAGGACGACAGTCTGCCGACATCGCTGCGAGTGTACGTACTGGACCTCATCTCCGAAGCGAGACGCAACCTCGACGAATACGCGGCCGGGAAAGAGTTCGACCTGAAGGTCTCCCTGCAGGCCCTGTTCGGAGTGCTGTACATGGCGGAATCGCAAACCGGGAAGCCCACTGTATGGGAGAACCTGAAGAGCAAGATAGCGAAACCGTTCATTTCAGCGCTTCTTTCCGAGGGTGCCCGTCAGCTTGTCGCGTCCGGGGCATCTTTCCTTCAGCTTCCCGGGTGACTTCCGACGGCTTGCAGAACACCAAGCAGCCCTCGTAGAGCCGCTTGCGTGCGAGAAACCTGTTGGATGCCTGCGAGGCGACCATCAGCATCGCGAATCCGAAAAGGATCTCCCAACGTTCCATCCGGCGGAGGCCGGCAATCAGGCAGACCGCTCCGACACCCATGTAGATCAGCGCGAACAGCGCCTCGAACGGATTCGGCTTGTCGACGCGGCACGGCACAAGAGAGTTATCGATCCCCATCACGCACCCGCTTCCTGCGTCGGTTTCGAGAGGAACAGTCTGGCGAAATACGTCTGTCCCTTGCCGGTCATCTTCGGCGTCTTGTTGATCGTGGTGTGCCCGTCCGAGTGGCTGATGGTCGTCTCCTTGATCTCGAACAGGTGAAGGTCCATCGCCTTCTGCGTGGGCATGTTCCAACTGGAGCCCTTGGCCTTGATGAGCCATCCATGCTCGCGGAGCCAGGCGAACAGGCGCCGTGGGCCAATGTCGATGCCGTTGCTTTTCAGGATCTTCGCGAAATCGCCCACAAGGATGGACGTCCTCGCGGTTTCGACCGCGTTGGCGAACGGGACCTTGCCTTCCTGGGCTTTGAGCTGTTTGGCTTGTTCGTCGACCTTGGATTGCAGCCATCGCATGCTGGCCAACGCCATCTGTTCCGGTGTCATCCGTTCCTGGCCGGCCATATAGCCGCCGTGCTTGCGGATGGACGGCAGCACCTCATGCGTTACCCAACGCTGGAACTCCTTGGCCTCCGGCTTCCGAGACTTCATCACAAGACGGTAAAGACCAGGCTCGCTGATGATATACGTCTGCTGCCGGCGACCAATCGAATCGATGACTTCAGTAGTACTGAACTCATCCTTATCAAACATTTTGACGGTCTCAGTTGGATTGCCAAGGTCAAGGATGCTCATACAATCTTTGAGCACGAACCAGGGCTCCCCCTCCTCATCGGTCAAGGTGCGCAATGATGCGCCCTTGAAATCGAACTGTTGGATTTCATTGTTCATTAGATTCTCCTTAGAATCGAGTTTGTGAGTAGTTTTCTTGAGGATCCGGCAGGCTGGGCTTCGACCATCATCGCCGGGGCGTCTTTGGCGTGGAACGTTCTGCAGCAGTTTCAAATCCACTCCATTCGCCGTAGGGACGATTTGTCCAAAACCGATCTGGAGCCTTTTCTTGATTCCACGTCAAACAGCATCGTGTATTTCCGGCTTGTTGGGCCTCTGACGATGTATGACGTCCGAATCCCCCCTCAGGCAACGTTGGGAACAAGCCCCTATACGCCGCTGTTGGCCAAGCGGTTAAGGCCGAATCAGATCTGCCATACCGGTTTCACCGGCGAGAATGCTGTGCTGCTGCTTCCCGATGATTTCGAGATTGAGTGGCGGTCGTCCCACATGTCGCGCAGTCATAAGATTCGTGTATCTCTGACCGAGATAAAGAAGGAGGCGTGGAACCGCAGCTCGAAGAGGGTTCAGCAGATTCGCGAGAGGGCTTCGAGGCCGTAACCAACTGTTCTGCATCAGTCGCGTTCTCGTGGCGATGAGTCAACGAATCGAATATGCCACGCAAGGTCGCACACAAACCGGAATGACGCTCCCTGCGGGCGAGATGCCATCCCGTATCAACGCCAGCGAGATAAGTCCACGCACCACCGAAGCTGCATGGGCCGTAACTTGATCCGTCGGTGACCACATCGAAGCAGTCGCCCTGCTTCACGTCGTCAATCCAATATTCGGATGGAAGCACATCAAGGCATGGCCCTCCGTCCGCTTCAATGGCACGGCATTTCCAAATGAGACGCTTGAAATCGCCCACCTGACCGGGTTCCTTAGGAATGCTCTTATCCATCCCCGTGCAACCGTTGCCGAAATCGACCCGTTCAAGCGGTTCACCTGGAATCCATTCGCGGACATCGGATCTCTTCATCTTCCTCATTTCGGATTCTCCTTTCGATTCATGCGTCGGCGAGCGCTGATTGCTTTCCCGACGTGTTTCGTTTGAGGGCCTTCCTACCGAGTGGGAGAATGAGCAGACCCACGCAAAGAAGGGAGGTGAGAATATGAGCAATGGATCCGATTTCGCGAAGGCGAGCGCCGTGTTTGGGAAGGCCGCCGAAACGTCCGATCCCGACGAGAGGATGAGAGCCCTGTGCCAAGGTCTTTCCCTCCTCGCCAAGGGATTCGATTCGATGGATGCCTCCATGGCATCCGCCGCCTACTGTCTCGACGTGCTCTCGGATAAGTTCTGAACGGAGTTCCTGTATCTCCGCGCTTAGTCGGTCCGCGGCCTGATTGATGTGCCCGAGAATCGAGCCCATGACTTCGGTCGTCATGTCGCGGGCCGACAACTGCCGTCTGACCTCGATGCCGATGCCTCGCAGGTCAAGGCTGGACAGGTGGCTCCTCCTGTCGCCGCCCACTGTTCCGATAACCGTTCGAACTGGTTCCTCGCGGACGGCTTTCCTTATCGCGCCCAGCATCGCCGGGTGCAGGCGTTCGAACTCCTCAACGGAGATTGGGTGGTCGCTTTCGTCCGGTGTCTCGGCCGGAATGTTGATGCTCATTTCGGATTCTCCTTAGAATCGTTTTCATGATTGATTGGTTTTCACAGCACGGCGTCGAATTCGCCGCATTTGTTCTCACGCTCGTCGTGACGATCGTTGGATGGGTTCTCGAGCACAGAAGCTCGAAGGAGCAGAACAAGGAGCGCGAGGATGACATCAGGCTCCTGCGTGAGCAGCTGGACAGTCTGCAGAGACAGGCGACCACTTTGGAGGAGCAGACCGCCATGCAGCGCGCCGATCATGACAAGCCGCCGTTCTCCGACGCGGAATGGGTTCGGGGCTCGATCCGGCGCGTCCGCATCGAGGGATCACGCAACGTGCATGTGGAGTCGGCTACACCACTGGAGGATGCAACAACGTTCCGATTGAAGACGCGATTACCTGACGATTTCGTACCAACCGAGACCATCGAATATGTGGTCAACGGGCCAATACCAGTCGTCTTCCTGTGGCGATGGGCCGACGAGCCGAATATGCCGTTGCGCAAGGTGCGCAAAGTGGCGTATAAGCCGGAGTGACGCTTCCTTCGCGCGAGCTGCCACCCAGCATTGATTCCATTGAGATAGGTCCACGCGTCATCGAATCGGTATGGTCCTGAGTTTGACGTGCAGGTGAGCACGTCATAGTAGCCGGCCTGCTTCACGTCATCGATCCAGTATTCGGATGGAAGCACATCAAGGCATGGACCTCCGTCCGCTTCGATGGCGCGGCATTTCCAGATGAGACGCTTGAAATCGCCCGCGCTTCCCGGCTCTTTCGGAATGCTCTTGTTCATCCCCGTGCAGCCGTTGCCGAAGTCGACCCGTTCGATAGGTTCGCCTGGTGTCCATTCGCGGACATCGGATCTCTTCATCTTCCTCATTTCGGTTGCTCCTTTCGATTCATGCGTCGGCGAGCGCCTGACGCTCACGGTTTGATCTGTTTGATGCCGTCGATTGGTTGCAGGAGCTTGATCATGAGCTGGTAGAGGCTCATGCCGAGCATTCCGGCGGCTTTCTCGAGTTGCTCGGTGGTGAATGGACCCTCACCCTGCAATCGCTTGCTGATATATTGCTCACTCACACCAAGCTCTTTGGCGAGCGCGGCCTGTGTCTTGCGGTGCCGTGCAAGCTCGCCGCTGAGATTCCTTGCGATGGTTTCCGTCTCACTCATCTGTCTTGCCGCTCCTTTCTTTGTTCATTGCCTTGCAGCAATTCTCAATCTACCTATTTAGGTGATTTTATCCGTTTACCTATATAGGTTCTTTACAAAATCTACTTATTTAGATAAACTTCGAGCATGGCAAGAGGACCGAAAAACGAAGTCACCGAAGACAGCAAGAGAATCATCGACATATGCCGTCAGCTGTTAAAAAACAGCGATATATCAATCGACGAATTCTTTGATTCCAGTGGATTAAGCAATAACTACTGGTACAAACGCATGCGCTATGAGGCGCCGTTGAATACGTCAGATGTGGAGCACATCGCCTCCACATTCGGGCTCACCAGCCTCGACATCTACACCCGCGCCCTGGGCAGCGATGCCGCACGAGCCTACGCCGCCCGCGAGCGCGAGTTCCAGGTCACGGATGATCTGGTTGACCGTATCGCCGCGCACCCGGAGGACTATGACGTGGCCGCGAACAAGGATCCGAACAAGACACTCGAAGCGGAAACGCCAAGAGACTGAATTAACAGGAGGGACAACATGGGGAAGCACAGCAAGAACGAGGGACCTTCTTTTAGACACGGCATCCCGGTGCAACGCGACGATTTGCTGCTGCGCCAGCAAATCGAGCAAGAAGAGAAGTCGCATCAGAACACCGCGCCGCAGTCAACGGCTCAATTCACGCCGTCGGCAAGCGTCCCTCTGTTCGGCCGAAAGAAAGAGATCCTGCGCCTTCGTGAGGAAATTGCCAGACTGATAGTGGACAATCAGCGCCTATACGCCGATAACGCCGATATGACTATGCGGATTAATCAGCTCGGTGGAATGGACATCAAGCAGCGCGACGAATTAATCCGCAAGCTCGACGAGGATTTGACCGGCATCAACAGTGATATCGATTCCAAGCGCTCCGAACTGCGCGAATTGAACAAGACAGTGCTGAACCTCCGCGACTACGCGGAGCTCCAGGAAGACGGGTTCTACGATTACGAGAATCCAGCCGAAAACTCGGTGAATCTGTCGGCCAAACTTGCTAAGAACAAGGCAAGGCAGAAGTCCATGGTCAAGAGCAAGACCGCCGTGCACACCACCACCGGATTCACGTTCAACAATTCGGCCGCCAAGGGCAGGACGTTCCTCAACGACATGTCGCGCATGGCCCTCAGCTTGTACAACGCCGAGGCCGAGAACTGCGTGAAGAACGTCAAAGCAGGCAATCTCGACACGTCCATCAAACGACTAGACCGCTGCAACGAGCGCATCAAACGCTTTGGCAAGTTCATCGATCTGTACATCACCTGGGAATACCAGCATCTGCGTATCGAAGAACTGCAGTTGACATCACAGTATATGCAGGCCGTCCAGGCGGAAAAGGAAGCCGAGCGCGAGCGCAAGGCCGAGCTACGAGAGCAGGCGAGAGCACAAAAGGAGCTCGAAGCGGAGATGGCGCGTCTGCGCAAGGAGCAGGAGCACTATCAGAACGTGCTTGGGAAAATGCGCGAGCAGGGCAATCAGGAGGAAGCCGCCAAGCTCGAAGCCCATTTGGCGGAAATCGACAAGTCCATCAACGACGTTGATTATCGTGCCGCGAATATCCGCGCCGGCTACGTGTACGTCATCAGCGACGTTGGCGCGTTCGGCGAACGCATGGTCAAGATCGGCATGACCCGTCGCCTCAATCCGATGGACCGCGTGCGCGAGCTGTCCGACGCGTCGGTGCCGTTCAAGTTCGATGTGCATGCCCTGTTCTTCTCGAAGGATGCGGTGACACTGGAGACGATGCTGCATCATGAGTTCGAGGATCGTCGGGTGAACAAGGTGAACGCGCGTAAGGAGTTCTACTACTGCACGCCGCAGGAAGTGCTCGACAAACTCAAAGAGAAGAACGTGGCCGTGGTTGAGTATCGGGTCGAGCCGGAGGCCGAGGAATACCGCATCAGTCAGCGCATCGCTGAGAAACAAGCACAGAGCAGAGCCTCAGCGCGGGAGATGTGATTGAAGGATCTCCTTTACGAGGCGTCAAGATTGGGAGTCCGGATCGAGGAACGCCGGCTGGCCGGAGACAGGTGCGGACTCTACTACGATCCGCTCCGCCTCATCATCATCGACGAACGGCTGGCCGGATTCCAACGCCGCTGCACCTTGTGCCACGAACTCATCCACGCCAGACACCACGACCCCGGCTGTGGCAGCCAATACGGAATCAAATGCGAGCGCCGTTGCCGCAGGGAGACCGCGCTGGCGTTGATCAGTCCGGTGGATTACGGCATGGCCGAGGAGATTTATGAGGGCGCGGCGTGGCCGATGGCGGTCGAATTGGGCGTGACGGTGCAGGTGCTGATGGACTACCGGCAGCTGCTTCATGATTCCGGCGTGTGCATGCAATAGTTATACGCCTTTATACGTGCTTATAGAACCTTATACCCGTTCGGATTCCTTATAAAAAATGACCCCGGCCACCCGCATACCGCGAGCGCCGGGGTGAAAAACATGTGGGAAGAAGCGCCATGAAAGTGACCATTGATGATCTGTGGCTCAAGAATGACGATGATGGCAATCCGCCGAGTCGCGCGGCCAAACGCTCTTTGGCTAACTCACGCGATCCGATGAAGGCCAATGTGCCTGAGAAGTGGCGTAAAAGCCGTTATGGAGTCGGGATGCGCTGGCGTTGTCATTGGACCATCGTCAAGGACGGTAGACGTGTGCAGAGGGTGAAGCAGTTCGCCAGGCTCGCCGAAGCGCAGGAATATGCCGCGGCCATGGAGGACGACATCCGGCGGGGACGCTACCGCGATCCTCGTCAGGAGCTTCGTGTCCTGGATGATGTGGCCGGCGAATGGCTCGCGTCGAAGGTTGATCTGAAACCCGGCACCGCAGGCCGGTATGCGAGGGAGCTGCGCCTGTACATCCTGCCCAAATGGGGTGGCATGACGTTGCGTGAGCTTCGCCCTGACATGCTGCAGGAGTGGGTCGGCCAGCTCATGGACGGTGGTTATCCGGCCGCGTTGCCGGACGGGCGTGATTCGAAGCCGCTGAGCGCGAGAAGCATCCGCAATATCATGAAAGTCGTCCTCAAGGGCATCTTTGACTACGCCGTCTCGAACGGGTGGATCGGTGAGAATCCTGTGGACAGGGTCACCGTGCCGAAGATCGTCTCCGACGACGACATGGTGTTCCTCTCGGTCCGCGAGGTCGAGTTGCTCGCGGACGAGGCGGAGAGGATCGGGAAGCCGGTTGATGGTCTGCTGGTCAGATGGCAGGCCTATACGGGATGCCGCATAGGCGAATCGCTTGCCCTTAAGGTCGGTGACGTGGACGCGGACAGGCGGCGCGCCAGGATAGGCCGCACATGGACTGACGACGGGCACGGCGGCAGCATGCTCGGCACCCCGAAGAACGGCAAGGCCCGCAACATCGCGATACCACGGTTCCTCATGCCGCAGATCAAGGCGCAGATGGATGGCATGGGTGATGACGACTGGCTGTTCCGTGCCACCCGTGGCGGGAACGTCTGGACGAACACGTGGCGGACAAGGATATGGAACAAGGCCGTCAAAGCGGCCGGCATGGAGGACGCGGGCGTGACCATACACAGTCTGCGCCACACATACGCGAGCTTCGCGATCGCCCAGGGCGCGGACGCGAAGACCCTGCAGATGCAGCTCGGCCACTCCTCTCCCAGCATCACATTGAACACCTACACGGCGCTCTGGCCGGAACAATTGGACGACGTGGCCGACGCGATCGGAGCCCTCCGCGAGCGCGAACTCGTGTGAATCGGGCATGGAGATCCCGCGGCGTTTGTATGCATTTGTATGCAGATTGTTTTCGACGGAAAAAACCCTTGAAAACCTAATGTTTCCAAGGGCTCCGGTCGGGCTGACAGGATTTGAACCTGCGACATTCTGCTCCCAAAGCAGACGCGCTACCAAACTGCGCTACAGCCCGTTCATGCACTCCCGCACGTGGCAGGTGAACACGAGTTTCCATTGTAGCGTATGGTAGGACAACGACAGGCTAGAATGGCAAATACTGGAGGGAACGCGCATGGGACGTCATCAGCAAGCCGAGGCTTCAGGCATCATTTCCTTCATGGCATGCGCCACTCTTGCATGGATCGCCATGGACCTATATCTGCAATTCGCTCCCGCCATCTGGCGTGTCACCCAACGCCTGTTCACCGTGTGTGCCGGAATCACCGCGGGATGTGGAGTCATCTCGTTCACCTTGGGGTATGCGCGCAACTCCAGGTCGATGACGTTGAAACATGGCTGGACCATTCCTATTCGCCGTATCTTCGAGATACTCGCTTTGTCCGTGGTCTACGCGTCGACCATTTTCGTCACGGCGTTCATGCTGCTTTCCATTGCCAGCAACATGATGGGGTTGCGCACGTTAAAAGGCTATCTGACTGCACTCTGCGCCGCGATCTCGGGGGTCGTAGGCTATGTCACGTTCGTACAGGCGGAACTCATGAATGCCAAGACCATCGCATCCTTGTTGCCGTTCTTCGTGGTTTCCGGTGTCAGCATCGCAGGATTGACGTCCGATGATCCATACTGGTACAACAACAATTTCTCCCAATTGGGCGATCGAACCACTTTTGCTGCTCGTATGTTCAATTCGACATTGATGTTGGCCGGCGTCTGCATCGTCATCATCAGCTATTTCGCGATTTCGGAGCTCATCACCACGCACCGTCTGCAGATGCAGTATCTGTCTGCAAACGATGAAAAAGAAGCTCCCAAACACTTCAAGGCGCGGATTCTTCTGCTATCGACCATGCTGACGCTCGCAGGCATCGCCTTCATCGGCATCGGCATGTTCCGTTACACGCCGCATCCGATTCTGCACAACGTATTCGCCCGCGGTCTTCCCTGCCTGATGAGCGTGCTGATGATCGCGCTGCCTTGGCTGGCCCCGCAGCTTTCAAAAGTAGTATATGTGATTTCAGACCTAGCTATCGTGATCGGGGCTCTTGCCGGGTTCCAGTGGTTGGCGGGGCGTAACACGTTGACGAACGTCGAGGCTCTTGCCGGCATGATGTTTCTGGGCTGGTTCATCATCTTTTCACGGCAGATTGCGGCCATCGAATCCGATCGTATGCAGACGCAGCTTATTCTGGCGCAAACCAAGCGGCCAGAATCCGTCGAGGATCTTGCGGAGGTCAGCGAAACCGTTCCTGGAACCGTTTCCCGACTCTCGTCGGAAGTCTAATTCTCGTAACGGTTCACGAGCACAGTCCACAAACAATACGGCGAGGTGTCACCCGTACGGATGGCACCTCGCCTGTTCTCATGGCTATCAGAAATCGTAGTTCTTTGTGGTGGGCTTTCTATCGCTCATCAGCAACAGGAAGCTTCTCGACTGCGCCGTGATCGCGAAGCCGGCCTCATAGTTGAGTTCCGGACCCTTCGGATTATGCGTGTCGACGACCAGACGCCATTTCTTGCCATACCGCTCGTCCGGCAAGGTGAACATAATCGGCTCGTAATGCGCGTTGAAAATCAGGATGAAGTTATTGTCCACCATCTGGTTGCCATACCAGTCGGCTTCCGGAATATCGGAACCGTTCAGATAGATCATCACCGAGAACGCGTGGGTGTTGGACCAATCTTCCATGTCCATGATGGAACCGGTGTGGTCCATCCATTCGACCTGCGGAATCTTATCGTCCGGGTCTCCTGGCTCGCGGCCGGTGAAGAAACGACGACGGTGGAGCACCGGGTGCTCGAGTCGCAGATGAATCAGCTTCGAAACGAACTCAAGCAGATCCTTCTGACTATCGTCAAGATCCCAATTGGTCCATGAAATGGCGTTGTCCTGGCAATAGGCATTGTTGTTGCCCTGTTGCGTGCGTGCCACCTCATCGCCGCCGCAGATCATCGGAATGCCCTGACTGCACAGCAGCGTCGCGAACATGTTGCGCATCTGCTGTTGCCGCAGGTCGTTGACGTCCTTGATGGTGGTCGGGCCTTCGACACCGCAGTTCCAGGAACGGTTGTTGCTTTCGCCATCCCTATTGCCTTCGCCGTTGGCGTCGTTATGCTTCTCGTTGTAGCTCACCAAATCGTTCATGGTGAAGCCATCATGTGCGGTGATGAAGTTCACGGAAGCCACCGGACGGCGGCCGTTCATCTGATACAGGTCGGAGCTGCCCATCAGACGGCTGGCGAATTCCGGTAGCGTCGATGGTTGCGAACGCCAGAAGTCACGCACGCAATCACGGTAGCGGCCGTTCCATTCGGACCAGCTGGACGGGAAGCCGCCCACCTGATAGCCGCCGGAACCCAAATCCCAAGGTTCGGCGATGAGCTTGACACGGGAGATGACCGGATCCTGTTCGACGATGTCGAAGAAGGCGGACAGCTTGTCGACTTCCTGGAACTGGCGGGCCAGCGTGGCCGCAAGATCGAATCGGAAACCATCGACATGCATTTCGGTGACCCAGTAGCGCAGGCTGTCCGTGATGAGCTGCAGCGCGTGCGGCGAGCGCATCAGCAGGGAGTTGCCGGTGCCGGTCGTGTCGAAGTAGTGGCGTCGGTCGTTGTCGACCAGACGGTAGTAGGCACCGTTGTCGATGCCTTTGAAGCTTAGGGTCGGGCCGAGGTTGTTGCCTTCGGCGGTGTGGTTGTACACCACGTCGAGGATCACTTCCATGCCGGCGCGATGGTAGGCCTTGACCATGGATTTGAATTCGTTGACCTGCTCGCCGCGTTGTCCGGAGCTTGAGTACGCGTTATGAGGCGCGAAGAAGCCGATGGTGTTGTAGCCCCAGTAGTTGCTCAGGCCTTTTTCCTGCAGGAAGCTGTCGTTGACGAACTGGTGGATCGGCATAAGTTCGATGGCGGTGACGCCGAGCTTCCTCAGATATTCGATGACCGATGGATATGCGAGGCCCGCGTAGGTTCCACGGATGTCCGGCGGCACGTCCAGGTTGAGATTGGTCATGCCACGCACATGGGCTTCGTAGATTACCGAATCATGGTAGGAGATGTTCGGATGTTGGTCGTTGCCCCAGTCGAAATACGGATTGACCACGGCCGATTTCATGGTATGCGGCGCGGAATCCAGCGTATTCATGCTGGTGACGTCCTCAGGGCTTTTGAACCAATACGAATAGAGGCTTTCGTCACCGTCGATGTTTCCCTCGATGGCTTTTGCGTACGGGTCGAGCAGCAACTTGTTCGGGTTGCACCGCAGGCCCTTTGCTGGATCATACGGACCGTACACACGATAGCCGTACCGTTGCCCGGGTTGTATTCCCGGCAGATAGTTATGCCATACGTAGGAGTTCTGCTCCGTCATTTCCACTCGGGTCTCACGGTCTTCCTCATCGAAAAGACAAAGCTCGACTTTCTGGGCCACTTGAGAGAAGAGGGCGAAATTCACGCCGGCACCGTCGTAGCTCGCACCGAGTGGATACATCGATCCAGGTCTGATTTGCATAATTCAAGTATCGCACGTTTTGCGAGTTGAATTCGTTATTTCGTTTATTCCGGCGATTGTTTTTACAATTCGAAACCTGCAGGCCGCTATTGTTGCCGCATTCTGCGAATTTGCTCATGCAAAATGGCGATCTCCGAATTGGAGGCCGTGATGTGCGTGTCTCGTAGCTGCTTCCACGGGATCCAAGCAGATTCGACATGCTCGTCGGCGTCGAAATGCCGTTCGACGGCCTGCCAGTGGCGCAGGTGCACCACCATGATGTTGGCCAGTTCGTCGGTCATGCCTTCGGATGAATAGAATTGCCCGACATGGTCGATATCGCAACTGTTTTCGTCGATTGGCTCGACGCCGGTCTCTTCGCGCAGCTCACGCAATGCGGCCGCATCGACGTCTTCCCCGTCATCGATGAGTCCTGCCGGCAGACCGTAGGCGAAGGCGTCGCAGCCGACACGGTATTCTCGTTCGACCAAGTACAAATCCTGCGCGCAGTCATGCACCAGCATGACCACACAGGGCGCGTGCCGCATCACCTGTCTGCGGATCACGGTTTGTCCGCCGTCTCGTGTCTGCAACGCGATACGCATGTCCTCCACGCCGAAAATCGCGCCTTGATACACGTGCTCTCTGCTGAGTACTGTGGCCGGTCTGGTCATGTCCACGCCATCGCTGGATTCGTTCAGCGACATATCCATGCTGGTCGTATCGGACATCGTCGTTCAGCGTTCCTGCCCGCAGGACGGCAGTACCAGATTCCAGGGATCGGTGTTCATGGAAATCCAGCGGACGGTGGGGATGTCTCCGGTCGCCTCAGATACGGCACGAGGCACATCGCCCATGGCGTATTGGAACCATATGGATTCGATGGCGCTGTGTGGCGTGTTGATGAACATCGGACGAACAGTGGCGTCGCCTCGGCCGAGTTCGATGTCCGCGGCACGCATGGACGCCTCATAGCGCGCCTGCTCGATGGCATCGGTCACCGGATGATGGCGCAGATCGCTGGTCACATACACATCGACGCCTGCGGCACGCACTTCATCGAACAGGGAATCGCCCGAGCCCGGCAATACCGCCACCGTGCCGATCGTCGCGTCAAGGTCGCCGCACACCTGCACGCCAAGTTCGGTGTATGGCAGCGCGTCGGCCACACGACGGGCGAAATCACGCAATGCGATCGGCTCCTGCAACCGGCCGACACGGCCCAATCCGACCGGATGTTCGGCTTTCGGATCTTCGATGGGTACCAGCGGACGCTGTTCGATCAGGCCGAACGCGTCGGCGGCGGCCATGCCGACTCCTCGGTAGGAGGCATCGGCATTGGTGTGCCCAACCCACAGCGCGCAACCGGCGAGGTTGAGCTTCCGGACGATCTCACCACGGAATCCTAGTCCGGAGACCGCATGCACGGAACGGAAGAACAGCGGATGGTGGCAGATCAGCAGGTCGATGCCTCCGGCGATAGCCTGGTCGATCACCGCCATGGATGGGTCCGCCGCGAACGCGATGTTGCGCACGTCGTGGCGAAGGTCTCCCACGATGAGTCCCGGCTCATCCCATTGTTCCGCGTATCGCAGCGGATACAGCGTTTCAAGCACATCCACGACCTGCTTCAACGTTGCCACAATCTTCCTTCTTTCTTTTTTAATCAGCCTTCGATTATCCGACGGGAACGAATCAGTGGGCCGCCAATTGCCAATCGGAACCGATGCCCGTCGATACGTCCAACGGAACGGCCATGGTGACGGCATGCTCCATGGCATCCTTCACCAGCGCGGTGGCCTGCTTCTCCTCACCGGGCGCGATCTCCACCACAAGTTCATCATGAATCTGCAGTATGAGGCGACTTCCAAGGTTCGCTTCCTGCAGTGCGTCATACGCACGAATCATGGCGATTTTCATGATGTCCGCCGCCGAGCCTTGGATAGGCGCGTTCAACGCGGCGCGTTCGGCCGCGTCCCTCACGGCACGGTTCGGCGATTTGAGACCGGGGAAATACCTGCGCCTTCCGAAAATGGTTTCGGTATATCCTTTTTCGCGTGCGGACGAGACAAGCGATTCAAGGTATTCATGGACTTTGCCAAAAGTGGCGAAATACTGGTTTTTCAGCGATTCGGCTTCTTTGGGCTTGATCTTGAGCTGCTGGGCAAGTCCATACGTGCTCAGACCGTAGGCAAGTCCATAGCTCATCGCCTTGACGTGGCTACGCTGATCGGACGTGATGTCGTCAACGGGAATGCCGTAGACCAAGCTGGCCACATACTTATGGAAGTCCTTGCCGGAGCGGAAGGCCTCTATCAACGCCTCATCACCGGAAAGGTCGGCCATGATGCGCAGTTCGACCTGCGAGTAGTCGGAGCTCAGCAACGATTCGAAGCCCTCTCCCGGCACGAACGCGGATCGAATCTCACGACCTGCGGGATCCCGGTTCGGAATGTTCTGCAGGTTTGGATCGACGGAGCTCAATCGTCCGGTGGCTGCCACCGTCTGTTCGAAAGTGGTGTGGATGCGACCGTCATGACGGTTTGTGGCGTCGATCAACGTCTGCACGATCTGCTTGAGCTTGTTCTTTTCACGATGCATCAGCAACGCGTCAAGGAACTGGCATGCGCGGTCGTTATCGTACGAGCGGTCACGCAAGGTCTGCAATGCCGCGGCATTGGTGGTGTATGAACCGGACTTGGTTTTTTTCGTCGGTTTCAATCCCATGTCTTCGAACAGGATCTTCTGCAGCTGTTTGGGGCTTTGCAGGTTCACCTGCTCCCCCGCGAACTGCCACGCCGTTTCCTGTGCCTGGGCAGCGTCGGCGGCAAGTTGGTCGCGCATCTGCACCAGACGTGTCATATCCACTTGGGCGCCGACCTGTTCCATGCCATGCAGGACCTGAGAGACCGGAAGCTCAATGGATTTGAGGAGACCGAATTGTTCGCGCTTATCCAGCACACCGGCCAAATATTCGGCCAAAAGCCCCACGATTGCGGTGCGGGTGAGTATCAGCTCGTCGTTCTTGGAATCGGTTTCCCCAGGCTCGTCGAAGTCCAAGGTCCCCTGTGTCGCGGCTTCGGCTTGTGCTTCGATGTGCAGATCAAGGAAATGGGCCGCAGCCTGTTCCAGCGTGTCCGCGTGGAAATCCGGGTGGGCAAGATATCCGGCGAGCTTGGTGTCGAACAATGGTTCCGGAAGTTCCACGCCGATGCTGCCCAGCAGATGCGCATGCTCTTTGTAACCGTGCACGACCATGGAATGGTGATAGCGGTCGAACAGCCTTTGCAGGCATTGCACCATATCCGGACTGAATACGTCGATGCGAATGGCTTCGCCGTGCACGGCGATCATCAATGCCGAAAGAGAGGCTTCTCCGGGTTTGCTCGTGCCTTCGGCGTAAAGCGTCCAGGACTGTTTCACCTTGTCCGTGCAACGGGTCGAAGAATCGATTTCGAAGCCGAATTCCGGAATGTCGTTGGAGGAGCGTTCATGGCGTTCGTGCAGATGTTCCTGCACCACGGGGAAATGGTTTTGGACCCATGTCTCCACCACATGCGGATCGTTGACGTCTTCGACATGTGGCAGCCCGAGCTTGCTGGATTCGTGCACGTCCCCGGATGGTTTGTCCGCATTGAACGTTTTGAGCACGCGATTCTTGGTCCGAACACCGAATTCGAGCTTGGTGAATAGATCGTCGAGTTGACCAGCGTCGACTTGTCCAAATGTCAGGTCGGATACCGACACGCCAAGATCAAGGTCACGAACCAAAGCGTTCACGGAACGGTTCAGTTTGACCTGTTCGATGTTTTCGCGCAGGGCTTCGCCTTTTTTGCCGCTGATCTCGTCGGCGTGTTCGATGATCTGCTCAAGTCCGCCGTACTGGTTGATCCATTTGGCCGCGAATCCGTCGCCGACTCCGGGAACGCCGGGGATGTTGTCAGCGGTTTCTCCGCGCAAGGCGGCCAGATCCGGGTATTGCGCGGGAGAGACATGATATTTCTCCTGCACGGCATCCGGGGTCATATGTTTGAGGTCTTTGAAATGGTGGCCGGGATACAGCACGGTGATGTTGTCGTTGATCAGCTGGAAAGCATCACGGTCGCCGGACAGCACCAATGTGCGGTAGCCTGCCTGGTCGCCCATGCTGGCGAGCGTGCCGATCACATCGTCACCTTCGTAACCGGGTTTTTCGATGTATGTGACGCCCAAGGCCGTCAGCATCTGCTGGATTAATGGCAGCTGGCTGAGCAGTTCCTCGGGGGCCGCGTCGCGAGTTCCTTTGTACTGCGGCAGCATCTGGTTGCGGAACGTGCCGCCCTTCACATCGAATGCGACGGCAAGATGGTCTGGATGTTCGGCATCGATCACCTGCGAAAGCATGGTGGCGAATCCCCAGACCGCGTTGGTGGCCTGACCTGATGATGTACTGAAATTCTCTACGGGTAAGGCAAAAAAAGCGCGGAACGCCAAAGAATGGCCGTCAACGACCAATAGCGTTCCGCGTGAAGTGCCTTCCACAGTTGGTGTGTTAGCGCTCATCCTCTGCTTCCGACTTCTGTTCGCCATACTTGGCGATGATGGCCATGGCCAGACGCTTCTTCGGAATGCGCTGGTCCATGGAGGTCTTCTGAATCCAACGGAAAGCGCCCTGTTCGGAGAAGTCCGCCTTGTCCATCAGCAGGCCCTTGGCGCGGTCGACGAGCTTGCGCTCCTCCAGCGTTTCTTCGGCCTTCTTCAGCTGCTCTTCGGCCTTCTTCAGCTGTTCCTCGGTTTCCTGCAGTTTGGACTCGCTACGTTCGACATTGTCAAGCAGATCGTTGATTTCGGCGAAACGGCCCATGGCGACTTCCAAAGCCGGCAGCAGCTTGGATTCCTCATACGGCTTGGTGACATACGCCATGGCGCCAGCGCCCGTGGCCTTTTTGACCAAATCAGACTGGGAGAATGCCGTCAGCATGACGACCGGAGCGATGTTCTCATCACAGATGATGCCAGCGGCCTCGATGCCATCCATGCGAGGCATCTTGACATCCATGCACACCACGCTCGGGCGGAACTTACGGGTCAGTTCAACGGCTTCCTCACCGTTGGCGGCCTCTCCGACGACCTCATAGCCGTTATCCTCAAGCATGGCGACCAAATCCATGCGGTTTACGGATTCGTCTTCGGCAACGACGACGGTGCGCTTGTGCGCCTCGTTATTATTGGCAGAATCCGGCTCGGGAGCCGCAGCAGCTTGGAGCTCCTCATCAGTGAGTACTTCGTCCGGTTCCGTGGTCTTCTCTGCAGCCATGTCGGTCTCTTTCCACTGTCACACCCAAAGCCGGCCTAACATGCCCCAACCCGGGCCTGGATTGATATTGATTTCTTACGTGCCCTCGGTGGGACTCGAACCCACACTGCGCAGATTTTGAGGCTGCTTCCTCTACCAATTGGGATACGAGGGCTTGCACGCAACTCTGGAAGAATACCACATGATTGCGATTTGCGCCAAATCTCGGCGTTGTCATCATTCGGGGACATCGCGTAAAAACAATAATCCTCCCATCGGGAACCAATGGGAGGATTATGGAATCAGCGTTTAACGCGACGATTCAAATCTCAGTCGCAGGCACCAACGGTGTGGACGTAGATGGAATCGGTGCGACCCGGCTGGTGTTCGCCCTGGGCGGAGCTCAGCACGACGATCTTGTCGCCATCGGAGACCTTGCCGGCGTCCTTGAGGACCTTGTCGGTGAAAACCATGAGGTCCTTGCGGGACTTGTCATGGTAATCCTCGTCGACCAGGAAGGACTCGGTGCCCCAAGACAGGGCCAGCCAGTGGAAGGTGTGCTCATTGTTGGTGATGCCGTAGATCGGGGTGGCCGGACGTTCACGGGACACGCGGTGCACGGTGGAACCGGTCTGGGTGTAGGCGACGATGGCCTTGGCGTTGAGCTTGTCGGCCAGGTCGACGGCGGCGGAAGAGACGGCACCTGTGGAGGACATATCCAGGTTCTTCAGCTCCGGGATGCGGTCGAAACCATGCTCGGTGGCGAAGGTGGAGATGCGGCTCATGGTGTTCACGGTGACTGCCGGGTACTTGCCGACGGCGGTCTCGTTGGAGGTCATGGTGGCGTCGGCACCGTCGAGGACGGCGTTGGCGCAGTCGGATGCCTCTGCACGGGTCGGGACCGGGGAGCTGACCATGGAGCCGAGGACTTCGGTGGCCACGATGACCGGCTTGGCGTACTGACGAGCCAGCTCGATGCAGCGCTTGGTGGCCAGCGGGACCTCTTCCAGCGGGCACTCGACGGCCATATCGCCACGTGCGACCATGATGCCGTCGAACGCCTTGACGATCTCCTCGAGGTTCTCGAGGGCCTGCGGCTTCTCGATCTTGGCGACGACCGGGATACGGCGGCCTTCCTCGTCCATGATCTCATGGGCGCGATCGATGTCGGTGGCGAAGCGCACGAAGGACATGGCAATGATGTCGGCGCCGGTGCGGATGGCCCAGCGCAGATCCTCTTCGTCCTTCTCGGTCAGAGCCGGCAGAGACACGGCGACGCCCGGAAGGTTGATGCCCTTGTGGCTGGAGACCGGTCCGGCAACGACAACCTTGGTGTACACGTTGTTGCCTTCGACCTTGGTGACCTCGAGGCGGACCTTGCCGTCGTCGATGAGGATCGGATCGCCTGCATGGCAGTCGCCCGGGAGACCCTTGAAGGTGGTGGAGGTGATGTGCTCGTCGCCTTCGATGTCATCAGTGGTGATGACGAACTCCTGGCCTTCGGTCAGCTGGACCTTGTCCTCGCCGTCGGCGTTCTTCTTGAACCAACCGCAGCGGATCTTCGGACCCTGCAGGTCAACCAGGGCTGCGACGTTGCGGCCAGTGGCCTTGGCGGCGGCACGGAGGTTGTTGTAGACCTTGAGGTGGTCTTCCGGAGTGCCGTGGGAGCGGTTCAGACGAGCGACGTCCATACCTGCTTCGACAAGGCTGGTGATGCCTTCCAGGGACTCGGTAGCGGGACCGATGGTATCTACGATCTTGGCTTTACGCATGAATGCCTGCCTATTCTTGTTGATATTGATTTTGGATCTGACGACCCTGTTTCCAATGGCATAGCTTACTAGCAAAAAGCGCCCACTTCCACCTCAGAACTAGGTGTGTTGTGAGCGCTCACAATTTCGTAGGAGAATAGAAAAGCTCTATTCTCCCAACGTTTGCCGGACTGTCACTTTTCGTTCGCTTTCATGGTGCGCATCTTAATAACACTTGCCAAAGCCGCACCACCAATCGCAAGAACGATCACGACAAGCGACAGCCATGTGGGCACTTCCGGAACCCAGGAAATCGGCTGGCCGCCATTGAGGAACGGCAGCGAATTGCCATGCAGGGCCTCCATGATGAGTTTGACGCCGATGAAGCCCAGCACCACGGACAGGCCCAGCGGAAGATAGACGAGCTTGTCAAGCAGCTCTCCGAGCAGGAAGTACAGCTGCTGCAGACCGAGCAATGCGAACACGTTGGACGTGAACACGATGAACGGATCTTTGGTCAGGCCGAAAATGGCGGGGATCGAATCGAAAGCGAACATCACGTCGGTGGTGCCGATGGTCAGGAACACGATGAGCATCGGGGTCCAATGCTTCACACCGTTCTTGATAGTACGCAGCTTTTCGCCGTCGTATTCATCGGTGATCTTGATGACCTTGCGCAGTGCGTGAATCAACGCGTTCTCATGGTATTCCTCGTCCTCGTCTCCCCCGGCGACGAGTTTGATGGCCGTGACGATGAGGAACGCGCCGAATAGGAAGAACACCCAAGTGAAGCGCGAGATGATGGCAGCGCCCACCAAAATGAACATGCCTCGCAGTACGAGCGCGACGGTGATGCCGACTGACAGCACGAATTTCTGTAGTTCCTTCGGCACCGCGAAATTCGACATGATAATGACAAACACGAACAGGTTGTCTATGCTCAGCGAATATTCGGTCAGCCAACCTGAGTAGAACTCGATGGCAGGCTTCGAGCCGGCGAAGAACCACATGAGTCCGCCGAAGATCAACGCCATGACCACGAAGAACGCGATATGCTGCACGCATTCCTTGGTGGAGGGCACATGCGGCTTGCGCCCGATGATGAACAGGTCCACCACGAAGAAGACGGCAAGCACCGCAAACGTGGCGATTTCAAAAACAAGTGGTGTTTCAGCCATAATCCACTATGGTACGGATGCCGTATGACCGGTCGAGAACTATTTGCTCGCCTCCGTCATCTGCCGAAGTTCCTTTTTCAGGTCACGGATCTCGTCACGCAGACGAGCCGCAAGCTCGAATTGCAGTTGTTCTGCGGCGGTATGCATCTGCTCGGACAGTTGTCGAATGAGATCAGCTAGATCCTGTGCGGGCAATCCGGCCTTGAGAATCTCCTCGTGCCGCCTGCCGGATTCCTCCTTGCTGGTATGTGGCACGCCGAGATGCGAATTGCCGGCTTTGTCCGCGTTTCGGTATCCGGTACCGAGCAATGTCTGGGTGTCGACGTCCTCCTTGGCGAGCATGTCGTTGACATCGGAGATCTTCTTGATGAGCGGCTTCGGATCGATGCCATGTTCCTTATTGTAGGCGATCTGGATGTCACGGCGGCGGTTGGTCTCGTCGATGGCCTTGCGCATGGCTTCGGTGATGTCGTCCGCATACATGACGACGGTGCCGGACACGTTTCGCGCCGCACGGCCGATGGTCTGGATGAGCGAACGGTAGGAACGCAGGAAGCCTTCCTTATCCGCGTCGAGGATTGCGACCAATGACACTTCCGGCAGATCGAGGCCCTCTCGTAGCAGGTTGATGCCGACGATGACGTCGATCTTGCCTTCACGCAGTTCACGCAGCAGTTCGACACGACGCAAGGTGTCCACATCGGAATGCAGATATTCGACTTTGATGCCGCGTTCCAGCAGATAGTCGGTCAGATCCTCGGCCATTTTCTTAGTGAGCGTGGTGACCAGCGCACGTTCGTTCCTTGCCACGCGGTCTTTGATTTCGGCAAGCAGGTCATCGATCTGCCCTTCCACCGGCCGCACGTCGATCTGCGGATCGACTAGTCCGGTCGGACGTATGATCTGTTCGACCACGCCGTCGCTCAAACCGAGTTCGTAATCGCCGGGCGTTGCCGACAGGTACACCGTCTGACCGACGCGTTCCTGGAACTCCGGCCATTTGAGCGGTCGATTGTCCATTGCCGACGGCAGGCGGAAACCGTGTTCGACCAGCGTGCGTTTGCGGCTCGCGTCGCCTTCGTACATGGCACCGATCTGCGGCACGGTGACATGTGATTCGTCGATGACGAGCAGGAAATCATCGGGGAAAAAGTCAAGCAGCGTGTGCGGAGGCGTGCCCGGCGCGCGTCCGTCGAAATGCCGCGAATAGTTCTCCACGCCGGAGCATGTGCCGACCTGCGAGAGCATTTCCAGATCGTATGTGGTGCGCATGGTGAGACGCTGCGCTTCAAGTTCCTTGCCTTGCTTATGCAATTCGGCGGTACGCTCGTCAAGTTCCTGTTGGATGGTTTTGAGCGCCCGTTCCATACGTTCCGGTCCGGCAACGTAATGCGAGGCCGGGAAGATGTGCACCTGCGATTCGTGCGCGATCACGTCGCCGGTCAGCGGATGCAGCGTGGAGATGCGGTCGATTTCGTCGCCGAAGAATTCGATGCGGATGGCCAGTTCCTCGTATACGGGGATGATCTCAACGGTGTCGCCGCGCACGCGGAATGTGCCTCGCGTGAAGGCGATGTCGTTGCGCTTGTATTGCATGTCCACGAATTTGCGCAGTAAATCGTCACGGTCGATCTGCTGGCCTTCCTGGAGGAACAGCATACGGCCAGCGTATTCTTCCGGCGTTCCCAAACCGTAGATGCAGGAGACGGTGGCCACGACCACGCAATCGCGACGGGTCAGAAGGTTCGCGGTGGCGGCGTGGCGCAATCGCTCCACATCGTCGTTGATGTTGGAATCCTTCTCGATGTAGGTGTCGGTCTGGGGAATGTACGCTTCCGGCTGGTAGTAGTCGTAGTAGGAAACGAAGTAGCTCACCGCATTGTCCGGCATGAGTTCGCGGAATTCGGCGCACAACTGCGCGGCGAGCGTCTTGTTCGGCTCGATGATAAGCGTCGGTCGCTGCAGACGTTCGATCAGCCACGCTGTAGTGGCGGTTTTGCCGGTGCCGGTGGCGCCCATGAGCACCACGTCGTTCTCGCCATTCTCGATGCGCGTGGCCAGCTCCTCGATGGCCTTCGGCTGGTCGCCTGAAGGCTTATATGGAGATTTGACCACAAACGGCTTGTTCACTCGTTCAATGTTGAATCCCATGGTTCCGTCTCGCTTCCTTACGCCACTGTTCCATCAGCCTATCAACACAGTCGAACATGTGTTCTACATCCTGGGATGAGTCAATCACCGCATCGGCTATGGATTCTCGTGCCGCACGCGTGGGCTGATGCGCGATACGTGCCTTCGCCTGTGCCTCACTCATGCCACGGGTGCGCATCATACGTTCCACACGCGTCTGTTCCGGTGCTTCGACTGTTACGATATGGTCGAAACGCATGGGTATGTCATCGATTACTTCCGCCAAAAGCGGAATATCATGTACGACCACGGCACCCGGATTCTTTTCGACCGCCTGCCGTTCCTCCGACAATGCAAGATCGTAGATCAACGGATGTTCGATATCGTCAAGGATTCTACGTTCGGATTCGGCATTCGGATCGGAGAAGACGTGTTCGGACATCCATCGCCGATTAAGACCACCTTGCGCGTTCATCGCATCCGGCCCGAAATGTTCCACGATTCGTTGCAGGCCCACGCTTCCGGGTTCCACGACTTTTCGGGCGAGCACATCATAATCGACAAGCGTCGCGCCCAGTTCACGCAGATGCGTAGCGACCGTGCTTTTGCCGGCGGCGATGCCTCCGGTCAACCCAATTCGAATCATCACAACCGCCATTGTAATGTTTGACGGACTCGCAACATACGCAAATGGCCCCGCACCTGATGGTGCGGGGCCATTTATCAGCGGTTTACGCGAATCAGTTTATTTTGATTCGTCGAAACTCACTTGCCGAGCAGCTGGTCGCGCAGAGCGGCGAGCTGGTCGGAATCGGCGAGGGTGCCGTTGGAGGTGTTGTCGGAGGAGTAGTTGGACACCTCTTCGACCTTCTCTTCCTTCGGAGCCTGGCCGTCTTCGGCTGCGGAAGCCTCGGCGTTCTCGAGTTCCTTGGCAACGAATTCCTTGTGCTGCTCCCACAGATCGTGAGCGGTGGCGTACTGGGACTCCCACTCCTCACGCTGCTTCTCGTAACCAGCGATCCACTCGTTGGTTGCCGGGTCGAAGCCTTCCGGATACTTGTAGTTGCCCTGCTCGTCGTACTCTGCCGGCATGCCGTACAGAGCCGGATCGAAGTCCTCGGAAGCCGGATCAACGGAGTCGTTGGCCTGCTTGAGGGACAGGGAGATGCGGCGACGGTCGAGATCGACGTCAATCACCTTGACGAAGACTTCCTCGCCCGGCTTGACGACGGTCTCCGGGTTCTCCACATGGCGGTTGGCCAGCTCGGAGATATGCACGAGGCCTTCGATGCCGTCTTCGACGGAGATGAAGACACCGAACTGAACGATCTTGGTGACCTTGCCCTTGACGATCTGGCCAGGAACGTGGGTGCGGGCGAAGCGCTGCCACGGATCTTCCTGGTGGCCTTGAGGGACAGGGAGATGCGCTCACGATCGAGATCAACGTCAAGCACCTCGACGGTGACCTTGTCTCCGACCTTGACGACCTCGGACGGGTGATCGATGTGCTTCCAAGACAGCTCGGAAACGTGGATCAGGCCGTCAACACCGCCCAGATCGACGAACGCGCCGAAGTTGACGATGGAGGACACGACGCCTTCACGGATCTGGCCCTTCTTAAGCTGGGACAGGAAGGTCTCGCGCACTTCGGACTGGGTCTCCTCGAGGTACTGGCGACGGGAGAGGACCACGTTGTTGCGGTTCTTGTCGAGCTCGAGGATCTTGGCCTTGATCTTCTGGCCGATGTACGGGGACAGATCGCGGACACGACGCATCTCGACGAGAGATGCCGGCAGGAAGCCACGCAGACCGATGTCGACGATGAGGCCACCCTTGACAGCTTCGATGACAGTGCCTTCGACAACGCCATCGGCTTCCTTGATCTTCTCGATGTCGCCCCAAGCGCGCTCGTACTGTGCACGCTTCTTGGACAGAATCAGACGGCCTTCCTTGTCTTCCTTGGTGACGACAAGGGCCTCAATGGTGTCGCCGACCTCGACGACTTCGTCAGGATCAACGTCCTTCTTGATGGAAAGCTCGCGGGAGGGGATGACACCCTCGGTCTTGTAGCCGATGTCGAGCAGGACCTCGTCATGATCGACCTTGACGACGGTACCTTCGACCAGATCACCATCATCGAAGTTCTTGATGGTGGAATCGACTGCCTTGATGAAGTCCTCTTCGGTGCCGATGTCGTTGATGGCGACCTTGGCGACTTCGTTATTGTTCTCTGCCATTAATGTGGTTTCTTACAAAATAGTGGATGGATAAAATCGTTCTTCAGTTATACGTGTGCGCAAATACACACAAGGCGAAAGTCTACAAGAAGCCATGCACAAAAATCGGGCGTGTCGCATGTCACGACACGCCCGAAAGCACTATCGCGAAACTCACAACTGACGTTCGGCCATCTCCACGACATTCTGCAACAGCATGGCACGCGTCATCGGCCCTACGCCTCCAGGATTCGGCGTATATGCCAAAGCCTTCTCGTAACAGGCTTTATCGACATCACCCTTGACCTTGTATCGGCCGGATTCCTCGTCGAACACGCGGGATACTCCGACGTCGACGAGAATCGACCCTTCCTTGATGTCTTCCGGTTTGACGAAACCAGCCACTCCCATGGCTGCGACGATCACATCGGCCCGTCGCATGTGTTCACGCACATCCTTGGTTCCCGTATGGCACAGCGTGACAGTGGCGTTGACCGCCTTACGAGTCAACAACAGACCAATGGTACGGCCGATGGTGATGCCACGGCCCAGCACGCACACCTCCTTGCCATCCAAATCGATGTCGTAGGCGCGCAACAGCTCGATCACGCCGCGAGGCGTGCATGGCAACGGCGTGGCAATGTCTCCTCGGGCATGCAGCACAAGTTCGCCGAGATTATACGGATGCATCCCGTCGGCGTCCTTCTTGGGATCGATCAGATCGATGATGGCGTTCTCGTCGATTCCCCTTGGCAAGGGCAACTGCACGATATATCCGGTACAGGCGGGATCCGCATTGAGCTGGCGGACCGCATCGGCGACCTGATCGAACGTCGCATTCTCAGGCAGCTCGCGCTTGATGGAATTCACGCCGATTTCGGCGCAATCGGCATGTTTGCCGGCGACATATTTCACGGAGCCGGGGTCTGATCCGACCAAAATGGTACCCAACCCAGGTTGGATTCCCCTCGCCTTCAGCAGTTCCACGCGTTTGGCGAGGTCCGCCTTGGTCCGTGCCGCCACCTTTTTGCCATCAATCCTTGTTCCCATGTGGTCCACTTCCTCGCTAAGTCGCTTGTCGTATTGGCATTTGCAAGTATCGTAGGCTATCTTGGTTTCAGTCGTAAGTCGCGCATGTGCTATATGAGATGGACGCGACCGAAACGACGGACGACCCAAGAGGAAGGCAATCGACATGCGCTCTCACCAGCGTCCATTTTTCCGCATCCTTGCCGCGGGAATCACATTGTGCACGGTGCTGGGCACCGCTTCCTGCTTTGGCGCTTCTTCGGAGCCCGATCAACCAACGGCACCCGACACACCAAAGGAGCAGACCACCCCGATCAACGTGGTGGCGTCGGTCAACCAGTGGGGGGCTTTGGCGGAGCAGATCGGCGGCGTGCACGTCAAAGTCACCTCGATTCTGTCCTCCACAACAGAGGACGCCCACACGTTCGAACCGAAGACCACTGCTGTCGACACCCTGCAGAAGGCACAGGTCGTCGTGTCCAACGGAGCGGGATACGACTCCTGGGCCACAAAAAACCTGGAAAGAGACACCGTTTCCGTTTCGGCCGCGCAAATGGTCGGAGCCGTTGAGGGAGACAATCCCCATCTCTGGTTCTCCAGCGACGCACGCAACGCCATGGCGAAGGAGCTTGCCGACACCTACAGCCGCATCATGCCCAAGCAAAAGAATACTTCACAAACAAACTCAAGGCGTGGAACAGACGCGAGACGGTAATCGAGAGAAGCATGAAAGAGTTCTCCGATACACATAGGAACGTCTCCTACGCAGCCACCGAGCCGGTCGCATATTATCTGCTCAGCGACATGGGCCTATCCGATAAGACTCCCGAAAGCTACACGCAGTCCATCTCGGAAGGCTCGCAACCCTCGTCCAAGGAACTCCAGGACTTCCAGAAGATTCTGGAGGGGCATCAAGTGGATATGCTGATCAACAATGTTCAGAAGGCGGATGATGCCACAAATATTCTGACCGGCACCGCACACAAATCCGATGTGCCGGTCATCGACGTCACGGAACAGATGCCGGCCGACAGCAAAAGCCTGATTTCATGGATCGCGCAGCTCATCAAGCAAATGAATGAGGCGGTTTCCTCCAAAGATGATGCGACATCATCAGATTCGGACGTCTCTCCCTCTGAATCGAATGGCGAGCAGCCGTCGAACGACAATCCCGACTCCGATTCCGACGCCGCAACGCCGGACAACACAGGGCAGACGGACCCCGGTAAATAAAGCCACGGTCATCCTCCCTCCCCCGATTCGCCGATGTCGAGTAATTCCCCGACATCGGCGGACTCTTTTTTCCAGCAACGGTTACGATCCAGGCGGATTCATCACGAGACTTTTCATCGTCCATGCATGCTTCTTATTGAGAATGATTGTCAACACCGTTTGTGAGAATACTATCGTTGACTTATCAAGGGAGCGAGCCATGCACGACAAGGCATCATTCTGTATCGAATTCGACGACGCAGGGGTCTCACGCGGCGGACACATCATCTGGCAGCATGGCACCTTCCGTATCCCGCAAGGCTCGGTGACAGCCATCGTCGGCACCAACGGAGCCGGGAAAACCACCATGATGAAGGCCGAACTCGGATTGATTCCCATCGCCCACGGCGGCATAACCGTGCTCGGCAAGCCGGCCGGCGCCATGAATCACCGTATAGGGTATGTGCCGCAGAGCTACGCATCCGACATCGAATCGAACATCACCGCCGAACAGTCGGTGCTGCTTGGCCTGACCGGGGCAAGGTTCGGCATTCATCCCATCACCCGCCTGCAAAAAGACAAAGTACGCAATGCGCTGGAATTCGTCGGCATGCAGGACAAGGCGAGATACCGGCTGTCGGAACTCTCAGGAGGCCTGCGGCAACGCGTCGCCATCGCCCAAGCGCTGGTGTCGGACCCCCAACTACTCATGTTGGATGAACCGCTCGCCAATCTTGATCTGGCCAGCCAACGCGCCACAGTGCACGTGCTCGCCAAACTCAACCGAGAACTCGGCATGTCCATTCAAGTAGTGGCGCACGATTTGAACATGCTTCTGCCGATTCTCACCGGAGCCGTATATCTGCTCGACGGGCATCCGCATTATGCGAAGATGAACGAGGTGCTGGATTCGAAGCTGCTCACCCATCTATATGGCACCACGGTGCAGGTGGTCACCACTCCCCAAGGAGATATGTTCGTCACTCCAAGCGAGGATGAGCCCGATGACATTGACGTCGACGCCCACGCGCCGGAGGAAATCGCAAGATTCCACCAACACAACCGCATTTCGCAGGAGGCATGATCATGAACGAAACCGCTTTCTCCTTCGATCCGGATTGGATGGGCACGCTGACCGCGCCATTCATGACAAACGCTTTCCTCGCCGGCCTGTGCATCGCCTTGGCTGCTGGAGTGATGGGTTACTTCACCATCGCCCGTCATTCCACGTTCGCCGCGCATGCGCTGGCGCACATCGGACTGCCAGGAGCGACCGGAGCCGTGCTGTTGGGTCTGCCGGTCAGTGCCGGTCTCGGCGTGTTCGCTCTCGGCGGAGCATTGGTGATCGGCGCACTGGGCAAAAAGGCATCGCAACGCGAAATCGCCACAGGAACCGTATTGGCGTTCGCCACAGGCATGGGTCTGTTTTTCGCACGCTTGTCCAGTTCCGCCTCGCAGCAGATGCAATCGATTCTTTTCGGCTCCATCCTGACGATCACGGACGGGCAGATCGTCGGATTTGCGGTTTTCGACGTGTTGTTGCTGGCCGTTTTGGCCGTTATCTATCGACCGCTGCTGTTCAGCTCGCTTGATGAACAGGTGGCGCAGGCAAAAGGCGTACCGGTGAATCTCATGAACATCTGCTTCATGGCCATTATGGCCGGTGTGATCACCATCGCGGTGCCCGCCGTGGGCACATTGCTGATATTCGCTCTTGTGGTCACGCCCGCCGCGACTGCGAACATCATCTCACGGTCCCCATTCGCCGCGATGGTCGTCTCCACCGTGATCTGTTTGATCTCCATTTGGGGTGGACTGTTGGTTTCCGCCATGTTCCCCGCTCCCCCAAGCTTCATCATCGTGACGATTTCCACACTGTTCTGGATTGTCGCCAAAATAATCGAATCGGCACGCCGCAGGTAGCGAAAGTATCAGCCGATCGGTTCCACCAAGGCGCTGGCGATGGCCGCGATGCCCTCGCCCGAACCGGTGAATCCCATGCCGTCGGTAGTGGTGGCCGTCAGCGACACTTCACAGCCGATGGCATGGCTCAACGCCTGTTGCGCCTCGTCACGACGCTTGCCGATTTTCGGACGATTGGCCACGACGACCACGCTTGCGCTCACCGGCCTCATGCCATGCGCACGCAAATACGCAACCGTCGCGCGGAGCATCTCGTCGCCGTGCTTGCCGGCACCGGCGGAATCGGAACCGACACCGAAAAGCATGCCTATATCACCCAATCCGGCTGCGGAAAGCAACGCGTCAATCAACGCATGGGCTGCGACATCACCGTCCGAATCACCTTCGATGCCGTCACCATCCCAACGCAAACAGGCAAGCCATAACGGCTTGCCTGCATCATGGGACGCGAATCGATGGGCGTCAAATCCCTGACCGATACGCATGGAAATTCCCTTACTTCTTCTTGGACTTCTTGTTCTCCGCCTCGACGCGCGCCAAAGTGTCCATGGCCGCCTCTTCAGGAGCTTCGGTGTGATGATCCTCGTCGCCAGGGCGCGGCGCTTCATAACCAAGGTTCACGTCAAGCAGACGCTGGGCCTCATTCTCATCAAGATGCTCCGACAACGCGATCTCGGAAGTCAGGATGCTGCGAGCCTTGGTGAGCATGCGCTTCTCACCGGCGGACAGCCCATGCTCGTCGACATCACGCTGGGCGAGGTCTCGCACGACTTCGGCGATTTTATTCACATCGCCGGTGGCGATCTTCTCAACGTTCAGCTTGTACCGGCGGGACCAGTTCATTTCCTTTTCGATGATCGGAGTACGCAGAATCTCGAAGACCTTCGCGACCTCCTTGGCGCCGACGATGTCTCGGACACCCACTTTCTTGGCGTTCTCCACCGGAACATTGATGACCAGCCCGTCGGACGACAGCACCGACAGCTGCAGATATTCTCGGGTCACACCCTTGACCGTTCGCTCGGTGATGGCCTCCACCTTCGCTGCGCCGTGACGCGGATAGACGACCATGTCGCCGACCTTGTAACCCATGAATCCTCCGTGAAAAGCTTACACAAAACCCGAATTATTGTGCCATCAGGGTTGGACTTGCCTAAAAATCCGCCAAAAAACCAAAAAAGAACGCGACACGGGCCAATTTTCAAGCATTTCATGCTTACACTTTTCCCATGGCTACAGAATCCAAGATCAAAGAAGATAGCGTTGCCGTTCCTGTTGCACAGGGCGACCTGGATGCAGTAAGCAACGGTACGTTCTACAATCCACACGAGGTGCTCGGCGGGCATCTCGGTCCCGACGAGCATGAGGATGTCGTCACGATCCGCGTGCTTCGTCCGTTGGCGAAATCCGTGACGATCATCACCGAAAATGCCCGGACCCAGGCGGTGCATGAACACAATGGCGTTTTCATGGCACTCATTCCGGCCATCAAGACCGATGACGGCTTCGACGTGCCCGATTATCGCATCAGCACCGAATATGAAGACGGTTCCACCGTGGTGTCCGACGACCCGTACCGTTATCTGCCCACCATCGGCGATTTGGACATGTACCTGTTTGGCGAGGGACGCCATGAGCGCCTTTGGGAGGCTTTGGGAGCGCGCGTGCTGCGCTATGACGATCCGTTGGGCTCCAATGACGGCGTCAAGGGCGAACAGCTGGTGGGCACCGCATTCACCGTGTGGGCTCCGAATGCCCATGCGGTACGTGTGGTGGGAGATTTCAACGGCTGGAACGGACGCACCCACGCCATGCGTGAACTGGGCTCCTCTGGAGTCTGGGAGCTATTCATTCCTGGTGTCGAAGCGGGAACGATTTACAAGTATGAGATCCTCAACGCCAACAACGAATGGGTCATGAAGGCCGATCCGATGGAGCGTTCGCATGAGATTCCGCCGCGCACCGGTTCCATCGTCGTTGACTCCGTCCATGCGTGGCATGACGAGAACTGGATGGACCAGCGAGCCAAGACCGACCCGCACAACGGTCCGGTCAGCATCTACGAGGTCCATGCCTCTAGCTGGCGCAAGGATGTGAAGAACTATCGCGAACTGGCCGACAAGCTGGTCCCCTACGTCCAGAAGGAAGGTTTCACCCATGTGGAATTCATGCCGCTGGCCGAGCATCCCTTCTCCGGCTCGTGGGGTTATCAGGTAACCGGCTATTACGCGATTGATTCGCGCCTTGGCGGCCCTGACGACTTCAAGTATCTCGTCGAGAAGATGCACGAGGCCGGCATCGGCGTAATCATGGACTGGGTTCCGGCGCATTTCCCGAAGGACGCGTTCGCCCTTGGCAGATTCGATGGCACGCCTCTGTACGAGGATCCGGACCCGACCCGTGGCGAGCATCCGGATTGGGGCACCTACGTGTTCAATTTCGGACGCCGCGAAGTGCGCAACTTCCTGGTGGCCAACGCCTGCTTCTGGCTGGACGAGTACCATATCGACGCGCTGCGCGTGGACGCGGTCTCCTCGATGCTGTACTTGGATTACAGCCGCAAGCCGGGCCAGTGGCATCCGAACATCTACGGTGGACGAGAGAACCTCGAGGCCATCGACTTCCTCAAGGAAGCCACGGCGACCGCGTACAAGAACAATCCGGGCATCATGATGATCGCCGAGGAATCCACCGCGTATCCCGGCATCACCGCACCGACCGATGCCGGCGGTTTGGGCTTCGGCCTCAAGTGGAACATGGGTTGGATGCACGACACCCTGCAGTATCTGCACGAGGAGCCGATCAACCGTAAGTGGCACCACAACGAGATCACCTTCTCCATGGTGTACGCATACTCGGAGCATTATGTGCTGCCGATCAGCCACGACGAGGTCGTGTACGGCAAGGGCTCGCTGTTCGGCAAGATGCCGGGCGATGACTGGCAGCGCTATGCCGGCGTGCGCGCGCTGTTCGCCTACCAGTGGGCCCATCCGGGCAAAAAGCTCTCCTTCATGGGCAATGAGGTGGCGCAGTACGGCGAATGGGATCATGACGGTTCGGTGGATTGGGATGCTCTCAATTGGCCTGACCACCGTGGCGTACAGAAGCTCGTCGCCGACCTGAACACCCTGTACAAGGCGTCTCCCGCATTGTGGAGCCAGGACTTCGATCCTGCCGGATTCCAATGGCTGACCAGCGATGACGCCGACCATAACACGCTCAGCTTCGTGCGAATCGGCAAGGATGGCGAGCAGATGGTCGTTGTCGTGAACTTCTCGGGCGAGGCATGGGAGGATTACCAGGTTCCGCTCACCAAGGGCGGCAAGTGGACCGAAGTGCTGACCACGGACGATAAGAAGTACGGCGGTTCCGATATTCACAACGGCACCTTCAAGGCGGTCAAGGGTGAGTATCATTCCCGTGATTGGTCCGCGAAAATCACCGTTCCGGCACTGGGAGCAGTATTCTTGAAGCCGGAACTCTGAGAAAGGCGGAACGCTATGCTCAATTCATCAGCACAATCCACAGTAATTCCACGTACCGTTCTGGTGGTCGAGGATGAACCGACCTTGGCCACCGCCATCGCGCAGCGCATCACTGCGGAGGGTTGGACCGCGCGCGTGGCTTCCGACGGCGCCAGCGCCGTCCAGGCCGCTTCCACGCTCCGTCCGGATCTGGTCATCATGGATATCATGCTGCCCGTGATGGATGGTCTTGAGGCCACCAAGCGCATCGTGGCTGAACGTCCTGTGCCTGTGCTGATTCTGACGGCGCGAGACGACGAGGCCGACAAGGTCATCGGTCTTGGTGCCGGAGCCGACGATTACATGACCAAGCCGTTCTCCATGCGCGAGCTCATCGCCCGGTGCAAGGCGCTACTTCGTCGTGTGGACAGGGCGAAGGTCATCGCCAAGAACTCCGAAAACGAGAAACTGCTTGATTTCGGCTCTCTGGTCATCGATCCGGCCCAGCGTATCGTCACCGTCAATGGGGAGCAGGTGCATTTGACCCCAACGGAATTTGATTTGCTGGCCACTTTGGCCCGCAAGCCGAAGTCCGTGCTCACTCGCGAGAAGCTGCTCGAGGAAGTGTGGGATTGGGTGGATGCGTCCGGCACCCGTACTGTGGATTCGCATGTCAAGGCGCTACGTCACAAGCTGGGTTCGAAGACCATTCGAACCGTGCATGGCGTAGGCTACGCGTTCGAACCGCCGGAAGAATAGTATGATGCGCTAAGATTTGGTGGTATGCGTACCACTGATTCAAAACCAGGGCGTTCGGTCAATCCGTTGGATACCGAACGCCCTATTGGTTTGTTCTCTTCGCTCAAAATGGAATTGAGCGTGCTGATCACCATTTCCACCATCATCGCATTCATCATGGCTTGGTTCCTGCTCAAAGTCGGATTGAGCCTGTGGATAGCCATGCCGATCACACTTGCCGTGGCTTTGGGCATCACCTATTTCTTCTCTAGAGGACTCACCTCTCCCCTGCGCGAGATGCGGGATGCCGCGGAGGCTATGGCGGACGGCGACTACACCGTCCGGGTGCATGTCGATGCCAACAGCCGCGACGAAGTCGGACAGCTGGCTTTGTCTTTCAATGAGATGGCGGAGGAACTGCAGCATGCCGACCAGATGAGACGGGACATGGTAGCCAATGTGAGCCACGAGCTACGTACGCCTGTATCCGCGTTGCAGGCCATGGTCGAGAACATGGCCGACGGCGTTGTGGAACCGACCCCATCGAATCTGGAAAGCATTCTCAACCAAACGCACCGTTTGTCGGATCTGATCGCGTTTCTGCTTGATTTGTCCCGCATGGAAGCCGGTGCGGCGAGCCTGCAGATCGATAAATTCAATTTCGCGGATTTCATCGACGAAACCGTGGAACCGTTGGAAATCGCCGATGCCGGGCATGCCCACAATATCGAAATCCACGTGCCCGACAACATCGAAATGGAAGGCGATCAGGATCGTCTGCGCCAGTTGTTCACCAATATCATCGCCAATGCGCTCAAACACTCCGCAGACAATACCGCGGTGCTCATCGAAGCGCATGAAAACAAGGATTTCGGCACGATTGTGACGAATGTCGTCAACTTCGGCTCGCAGATTCCCCAAGAAGCGCGGTCCGATATCTTCCGTCGATTCGTCAAAGGCAAGACGGGACCGGGTACCGAATCGGGAGGAACCGGTCTTGGACTGTCAATCGCCCGATGGGCGGCGCAGTTGCATGGCGGCACGGTACGAGTGGTGGATGATCCGCGCGGCGCCGATTTCGAAATCACTTTGCCGAAATATCACATTTCCGATGACGAGTGACGATTTACGCCGCCAAAGGTCTGCCGGCCGGAGTGTGTGCCAACGCCAGCACGGTAATGACCAAAGCTCCCTGTGAAGTTAGAGCGTCAACACAACGACGCATGGTGGCTCCAGAGGTGACGATGTCATCCACCAGAATCACCGCCTTGTTTTGAAGGGTGACGCCCGGACGAACCATGACATGCCCCTTAAGGCGTTGCGCCCTCTGTTCCGTGCCCTTGGTCTCGACGGATTTGCCTTTGATTCCTTTGTTCGTCAACGCATCGCATACCTGTACGCGGAAACCTGTCCGGCACCGTAGAAACGCCGACAACCGTTTTGCCAGCGGCATCATGTGCCGTCGTCCGCGCTGACGCATGGAAGCAATCGACGACGGCGCGGGAACGACCAGTATGGTATCGCAGATCTCACGAACGCCATCCATGGCATCAATCACACCGGCGCGTTCCGCAAGCCTGCACAACGCATCCGAGAACGGACGGTCGCATTCCTCGTCTCCGTGGTCTTTCCATGCCAGAATCGACTGTCTGGCGGCACCCCGATACCATCCGCACGCGAACCATCGACCCATCTCAGCCGTTTCCAATGGCTGGGACAGTTCGCAGTCGAATGACGCAAGACAGGCATCGCACAACACGTCATCAGGCTTGTCGCATCCCGCACAGCCTCGTGGGAACAACAGATTTGCCATATGCGCGAATGAGCCCGCCATCAGATTCACACCGGCTCCGTCATCGGGACAATCTGGCGATAATCTCGCCGCATAATTTCACGGTATCCGCGGGACCGTTCACTTTGACAGCCCTTGTGCCGGCCTTCGCCGCGGGATAATCATTGCCGTCGGGTTCCATCCGGTCTCCGATGAACACGATCTGGCCGACCTCGATATCGAGAATATCCGCGAGTTCACGGACGGCGAACGACTTATCGACGCCACGCTGTGAGATATCAACACTGCTGGAGCCTCCAGGTCTTACTTCAAGATTCGGTAGTTCGGCAGCAACTGCACAGGCCAATCGGTTCTTCTTCTCGTTGGTGGGGTCCCAAGCCTCCTTGGCCTCGACGGGGGCAAGCTGCCCCAATGCGGAAAAGGTGATCTGACCGCCTCTGTCCTCGATGCGCTCGCCCCAGACATGAGTGGCCCAAATGCCTTGCTCACGAGCATTCCGTTCCAGCGATTCCTTCGCCTTGGCACGGTCCTCGTCGCTTAGATCGTGGGAGAACACTTTTCCCCACCGTTGCCCGTCCCACCGGTAGTAGCGGGTTCCGCTGGTCGGCATGAGGTGAAGTTTCGACTTGTCGGCATGGTCGGACAGCCTGTCCACCACCTGACTTTGCAGCAACGAGTATTTGCCGCCGGTGATCACCGCGACGTCAATCAATGATGTCAATGCAGAGAAGCATTCGGCCATGTCCGCTTTCATAGGTTTCTTGGACCGCGCCAACGTGTTGTCGAGGTCAAACCCAATCAGCCGCGCGCCTTCGCACAGCATGTTGACATCAACGATGTTCCAATAAGGTACGGAAATATCCGCCATGATCATTTCTCCCCTTGTCGAGCAGCCCATACCATGGTATCGCATGTTTCGAATAAGCCCTGATAAGGTAGAAACCATGCAACAGATGCCTTGGGAGACCCCGATATACCGCAACCGCCATGGACGTGGCACGCGTACGCCCATGTTTGGTACCAGACTGCCCCGGTACCGTACCAGAAGCGGTATGTTCGACGATATGCTGGTGGCGCAAATCCGCAGACTCAACGGGGCATGGCCTGAGCTCATAGCTCCGGTCCAATTCGCTGTGGAGGATGTTCCGCCATCCGATCCCGCGCCTTGGGAGGACGTTCCGCATCTTGGATCGCAGTCATTTCCCGCCGGGCACGGCATTCCACCCCGTATCGTGCTGTACCGCATGCCGCTGCAATCGCATGCCCGTAACCGTATGGACCTGCAATTCGCAATCAGGGACGAGGTGGTCTCACGTCTGGCGGAAATCTACGGACGCCGTCCGGAAGAAATAGATCCTGATTGGGGCATGTGACTTTCAACGGACAACAGTCATATCCTGATTCGCCCAGACCTGCTCTCTGGCCTCCTTCAAATCGACGGCGCCGATGATGGCAAGTCCGGCGAGTTTCGCACCGGACACATCTTTCTGTCCGACACGAAGATTCCAGACCACGGCTTGGGCGGGATCCTTCAAACGGATGGCGGCGACATCGCCATCATTAATATCGGCGATGCGCACCGACGTCGAGGCCGAGGGACGGATGGCGATTTCACGCCTGTCCACTTGTTTGCCGTCCGTGCCGTAAGCCGTCATGATCGCTGTCCGATCCCCATCCGCGGTGTTGACGAAGCCTACCGTCGCGGTGGATTGGTCAGGAACCGCGATGGCGGAGATCTTCGCCGGAGCGGACGCATTGACTAGGGCGAAATCGGACTGCCCATCGGGGCCATCGTCTGAAATCTTCGCCGTGGCAGACACCGGTTCGGAAGCGGCTATGGCGATGCCGGTAGCGGATTTTGGAACGTCTCCAAGATCGATGGCGGACGCGCGGTTCGCCTTCAGCTCCTGCTGATTGGTCTGCTGTGCCCCCTTGGAGTCGATCCAGGATACGGTGACATCCGTTTTGCGGGACGTATACAGGTACAGTGTCGCATGGTCTCCGCCATTCAAGCCGTAGAGGGCCAGAGATTTCGCGAAAGCGTTATTCGGAAGCGCGTAATCCGATCCCTTTGGGGTCAATCCGTCCATGGAGACGGTGCGGACGATTGCGGCCACAGGAGTGTCCGTTCCAGTCACCGTGGCATACAGCGCGTCTTGGCCGGAAGCAGCTGCGGAAAGATTCAGTACCGTTTCCTTGCCTGAGGCCACGGTCAGCGTCGATCCGGTGGAGAGCGCCAGCGCGCCGGATTTGTCGGAGCCCCAGATTCTGATGGTCACCGATGTGTCCTTGGCGGAGGGATTGGCCACAACAAGCTGTTGCGTCAAGCCGGTCTTCGTACCGGAAAGCAGGAACGCCTGTTTCAGCGCCGGCACGACGCAGGAGGCTGCTGATACGCCCTTCAAATCACCGTCCGTGGCCCATGACATCACTGAGGAAACCGCGCCGGTACCGTTCGAAGCCGTCAGCAGACGCGTGTCTTGCAATCGGGAGCCGTCATCGACATTGCCGGAAGCCACAAAGATGTCATCGGACGAGTCGTCTTTTTTGTCCAGCATCGACACGGATGCCGTCATGTCGGCTCCCATCGAGGCGACGGATGAATGGAACACCGAACCGAAGGCGGCGTATCTCGCGGAAGACGCGATATTGCCGTTGGATGCCTGGTATTCGCTATCTCCATAGGCATCGGTATCGGCAATGGTCATGCGAGACGGGCAGTACGTCTGCCGCTGCCGGGGGCTGACGGTACGACCCACCGAGGAGCGTTCCACCGTGGGCGTGTCCGCATGCAGCCATGATGGCCGGTATATGAGCGTCACGGCCATCAGGACCACGATGAGCAACACCGAGATTACGGCAAGCGCAATACGCAAAGGCGTATTGGGACGAGAATGTCTGCTCATGCTTCCTCCAGACCCTGACGACGAATGCGCGGAAGCGCCACCAGGCAATACGCTACAAGAACGACGCCCATGCACCACAGCCATGAACGACGCCACACACTTGAGCCGGCCTTATCAAGCCCGCTTCGATCGATATGCTGCTTGGATAGATCCTGAACCGTCAAACGATAATACGTGCCATTATCCAGACTGACGACATTCTGTGTCCCGTCAGAGGCTCCAATGTTCGAATTGAGCTGGTTCGAGGCCTCTCGCTGCGCTTTGTCGCCGTTCTGCTTGATAACGTAAATGCCGCCGAAGCCCAACTTGCCAAGCTCGTTGATGGCATCGGAATCGGCATTGGCCAGCAACTGGGCGCAATCCTGCGCAATGGTTCTGCTGGACCCGTCGGAACGTCCCGAAACCACTTCGACGCGTTGCGCGGGAGAGCTGTCAATCAAGTCGCCACGACCGGTACGCATCACACTGTAGCTGACCGATTCGGCGCTATCGGCACGCAAGGCAAGCACGCGACGTGCATCATCCTGCCCAAGGAAATCGGTCGCCACCATCGGCAGTCCAGCATCGCTGGTCTTTACCTGGCTGTGATCGCATTCGACATAGTTGAATCCCGCACAGGCCACGACGGAGACGGCCAACAGGCAAACCAATACGGCACGACCCACATGCGAGGCAATCGACACTGCCTTCGAGCCGCGTCCTTCGATTTCGACGGCGCCGGTCTTCTCATGCTGTCTCAGCATGACGAAACGTCGAACCGCGCCGCCCGACATCATGCAGATGCAGGCGAGCAAGCCCATCATCGCATATGTGGTTCCCGGAAGCATGGAACCGGAGACCGGACCATCCACATCGACGGCCACCGCAATCGCCGCGGACAGCAAGGCCGTCGCCAATCCCGCGAACACGGCGACCCACATCATACGGGACACGCGCAGCACGAAAGGCAACACCAATGACACCGCGGCCAGCAATACGATCAACGCCAGTATGGAAACCGCCACATACCGCCATGCGCCACCGTCGGCGCCGATGCCGAACACCCGCAGCAACAGATCAGACAGATTCGCGACGACCGGTTTGCCATCATGCGCGGAGGAGGGCAGCATGACGCTGCCGAACAGCTGACGCCATGTACCGTCGGAAGCGAAACGAACGGCATTGACCAACGTCGGCGCGCATACGAACGCCGCCGGAAGCGGAATCAGAAGCAACGCGGGCTTATGGGAGCGGACGAACAGCAGGAATCCCAGGAAGGTGAGCATCAGCGGCAGCAACAACTGCGGCTGCGCGGCGACGACCGGAATGAAACACAGCGCCGCAACCGCCGCCGCCTGGACCGACGCGTGGGGATTGACCAGATCCTCCGTCCGATACATGCCGACCGCACGGAACGAGAAGGCGAAAGCGGCCGGAAGAAACACCATGACCGTCAGCATCGTGACATCCGCGTCATCATAAAGTCCCATGGACAACGCCAACGCGAACCACGCCAACGCGACCACGCAGCGCACCGCATCCGAGCGGGTGAAGATGCCGGCCAGCGCCCAGAAGGAAAACACCGTGAGCGGGGCTGCAAGGAAGAACATCAGTCCGACAGCTCCGGCAACATGTCCACCAGTGAGCACCGACGCCAGCGCAAGCACCAACAGCCATGGCGCGTTAGGCGCACTGATGCCCGTGCCTGAGGCATACGACCATGACGTGGTCGCGGTATGAAGCAACTGGGTGAAGCTCGCGCCCGTGGGCAACAGCTGTGCGGAATACATCGACGCACCCGAACATACGGAACGAAGCACGTCCCAATACAGCACGACTATCCATATGCCGGCAATCAGCGCCGCGCCGAAGGCCAATCCCCATCTACGCAGCAACCGTTTACGCAGATGGTCCTTCTCAAGAGGACTGAGCAGCACGACATCCCTCTGGTCGCGCAACGCACGGCGACGGTCGAGCCATTCCCTGACCTGCCGATGATTCGCAGACAGCGTGGATAGCGATTTAAGCGTGACCTTGCTTTGCCTGCGTAACCGCGCACGGGCGCGCCAAGCACCCCGCAGACGCAGCAGCGCACGCCACGGCATCGCCAGCTCGCAGCATGCATGATACGGCTGTTTGCGCGCCAAGCAAAGCACGGCCAATCCCAACGACTGGATGATGGACCACAGCCAAAGCAACGGCCACCATGAACGGTGCATGTCAGTGTACGCGTATTTGGCATTCGCCTCGCGTACGGCAAGATACGGATCGATGCGACCGTCCTCGTCTTCCACAGGGCGCCCGTTCTTGGAACGGATTCCTTCGAATCGGGCTCTTCTGTGGGCGATGCGAGCCTGGGGAACCACTACGACACGCCCACCGCCAAGACATATGCGGCGGCACAGGTCCGTGGATTCCGCGAAGGTGCCGAACCAGGGGTCAGCCCCTTCGAACGCACGCAACGTAGCCAACGGCACCAACGCGCCCGATAGGGAGACCGACAGCACATCCTGACGCCCGTCATATTGCTCCTGGTCAGGCTCGCCGTCGACCACCAAGGAAACGACATCATGGTGCCCGGCATACAAACCCACATTGTGCAGGTTCTTCGCCTGCCAATCCAACTGCTTGGCACCGAGCAGCGCGGCTGTCGGCGTGTTTCTCCACGCATCCAGCAACGTCTCGAAGCACCGGTCATCCGCCGGCCGCGAATCGTCATGCAAGGTCCACAACGCGCGGATGCCGGCATCAATGCCGATCTGATCCATCGCACGCGTTACAGCGTCCATGAAGGACGCCGCCTGCTTCACTCCCACCAGAATGACCCTCACCGTTTTGGCTTCCGGCACTTCCGTAAGCACATCCTGTGATGAGTGAATGACATCGAAGGTCATCTGCATGGGCTGCTCGATCTGCCCCGTGCAATCGGCGATAACGATCATTCCTGGAAGCATGCGCTGCGCAAGCACCGCTCCAACGGTAGAAGCGAGGAATCGAAGGTCATGCTGCGCGGTGATCACCGCAGCCACGGACATATCGACGTCCTGCCGATGCGTATACGGTCTGCTGTTCAGCACATCGGTCACGATTGTCTGGATATCGCTGCTGGCGTTAGAATTCATAATTTAAGTGTACGCACGGGACGCACCATGCCTTCAAGCCCGTTCCTTGTGCTCTTTTTTGTAGCGACGACGCTCACGCTCGCTCATACCGCCCCAGATACCGAAACGCTCATCATGGTCGATGGCCCATTTCAGACACTGTTCACGGACTTCACACTGGGCGCAAACCCTCTTCGCATCCCTGGTGGAACCGCCTTTTTCCGGGAAGAATGCTTCGGGATCGGTCTGCGAGCACAGCGCTTTGTGCTGCCAAGACACGTCATCATCCCGCTTGAACAAACCCCACAGTTCAGCAAGCGGATTCTCAGAAGACTCATCAGTCACGCCCCACATGAGTCCTCCCATAATTGTGTGCGCACCTTTTATGCGCATACTTTCACACCGCTTCAAATTACACACACGCAATGTAATTTTGTCAAGTTTCCCCGTGTCAATGCCTATATTTCAGAAAATCCATGCTAAAGTTCAGCCCAATCTGGGGTCTACAGTCGCAGAATCGGTGAAAATCGGCCATTAACCCTATAATTGCCCATTTGGATAGTGGTAGGTTCTAAAAGCATTGCGTCAAACGCGCATCTCAATCAGGAAGGCAACACCGTGGCAACGTCATCAACCGGCAATAAGCTTCCTAACATCAATGGTCTTCAGGATGCGAAACCACGTCACAGCCTGGGATATCGCGTGCAGCATCACGTCAGGACCGCAGTCGCCGCGGCAATCGCCGCGACTCTGGTGTTCGTCGGCACTGCAGCTGCCGCTACTTGGATGGACGTCAATGGCATCATCAAGAACAATTCGGTCGGCGTGATCGGCCAGGGTTCCCTGAATACGGACGCATCCATCATCGATCCGAACTCCGGCAAGCCGATCGAGTTCGTGCTGATCGGACAGGATTCCCGTGACGGCGCGGAGAACCAAGCCATCGGAGGCAGTTTCGATGACGTCATCGGCAACCATCAGGCCGACACCGCCATGATTGTGCAGATCTCCGCCGACCGCAAGGAAATCAACCTGGTCTCCATTCCACGAGATTCCCTGGTGGACGTGCCTCAGTGCGAAACGTCGAAGGGCACGATTCCCGCACAGTATAACGTCATGTTCAATTCCATCTTCGCAGGTGCCTACAAAACCGGCGGAGATCTCTCCTCGGCGGCCAGCTGCACGCTGAACGCCGTGAACAGTCTCACCGGGTTGAATATTCAGAACTTCATCGTCGTGGACTTCGCCGGCCTGGTCAAGATGATTGATTCAGTCGGCGGCGTGGACCTGTGCATTCCGCAGAACGTCAACGACCCGTACACCGGACTCAATCTCGACAAGGGCATGCACCATCTTGACGGCGTTGCGGCGACGCAGTACGCCCGGATCCGTCACGGCATAGGAGACGGATCCGACACCTCGCGTACCACACGTCAGCAGTATCTCATCAAGCAGCTGATGAGCGAGGCGCTCAGCAAGAATCTGTTCACTGATACCGCGCAGCTGTACCAGCTGGCGAAATCCGCGCTGAAATCGCTCAACATATCCCAAGGCATGGCTGATACCGCGGCTTTGGCGGGACTTGCCATGAGCCTGAAGAATTTCACCATGACCAACCTGCAGACCCAGACCGTCCCCGTGGTCCCAGCACCGTCCGACCCCAACCGTTCCGTCTGGACCGACGAAGCCGACAATCTCTGGGAGAAGATGCGAGCGGGCAAGCCGATTTTCGATACCGCCGATTCAAACTCGGGCGACTCCTCCGACACCAGTTCAGATAATTCAGCCAGCTCCGACGATTCCGGCACGACCGACAGCAACCAGTCGGACACCACTGCCGAGACTCCCGATCCCGTCACGGGACTGATCACCAAATCCGACGGCACGTTGGTCGATCCAAGCACTGGCGGCACCGTCGACCCGGATGACGGCTCCATTCATGACGCGACCACGGGCCAGTACATCGGCCTTGCGGATCGATACCTTAATGCGACCGTATGTGCCGTTCCGGCAAAGAACTGACGTAGACCACGCAATCACGTCCCCTTTCAACGTATGACGCAGGGACGAATCTTTTTGGAGGAACCATGAGTGAAGGCAAAGGAGCAAAAGAGCCTACGAGCGTGCCACCAAGTTTCATTCCGTCATCAGGACGCAAAAAAACCATGCCGTCCACGGATTCCTCCCGCTCGCAAAGCGCACCGAGCCAGCCAGCGAGTTTCGCACCGGCGAAACGTTCCGACCATGCATCATCCGTAAAACCGGCCAAACGCACGGCGCGTCCTTCTTCCTCGGTTCCGCAAAGCTTCCAGCCTGCGGCACGGGCAACGAGCGAGACAAGAAGAAACCCTTCATCATCTCCGGTGTCCTTCGCTCCAGAACATACCCGCACGGCCAATCCAACGCAGCAGTTCCGGGGGTCATCCTCCGTCTCCACGGCGCTCCGATCTGTTCCATCCTCTCCAGCGACGGCTTCCGTGCCAAAAAGAAGACCTCGCGTCGGACATATCGTCCTTTCCATTTTCCTTGTACTGATTCTCGCACTGGGAATAGGGGTATTCTCCGCTTGGAACTGGGTCGATGACCAGCTCAACAAACAGACCTGGCTGACATCCAAAGCGGACACCGCCGGCGAAAGCTGGCTTATTCTTGGCTCCGACGAACGTGAGGGCACCATCGGAGACGCCGGCGACGTCGAAGGTTTCAGAACCGACACCATTCTTGTACTCACCAAGCCGAAGACAGGATCGTCCTCGCTGATTTCCATTCCTCGCGATTCCCTGGTGGAAATCGATGGGAGCTATATGAAGATCAACGCCGTGGCGCAGCTGTACAGCCGCAAACAGTTGGTCAACGAGGTGGAGGACATCACCGGCCAGAAAATCAACCATGTGGCAATGGTCCGCTTCGGCGGACTCGTCAAAGTGGTCGATGCCTTGGGAGGCGTGGACCTATGCTACGACCAGAATGTGAATGACCCTTATTCGGGTATGAACTGGACCGCCGGATGCCACACCGTGGACGGCAACACCGCTTTGGCGTTCTCCCGTATGCGATATGCCGATGTGCAAGGCGATTTCGGCCGTGCCGCACGTCAGCGCCAGGTGATCAACGCCATCGTCAAGAAGGGCGCTTCCAAACAGACGCTCACGAATTTCAACAAGACCAAAAAGGTCGCCGCAGCGGCGTTGAGCTCCGTAACCGTGGATGAGAAAGCATCGACTTCCTCTCTGCTTCGGATGGCGTTGGCTTTCAAAAGCGCCTCAGGCAAGGATGGCATTTCGGGAAGCGTGTATTGGACCGATCCGGACTATTACGTCGATGGGGTCGGATCGTGCGTTCTGCTGGATGACGCGAAGAACATCCAGCTTTTCTCCGAACTCTCACACGGCACGCATTCCGCAGGAACCGTGGGCACGCTGGCCGAACAGCAAAACTGACGACACGCCGGAGGATGTGGATAACCCACATCCTCCGACCACAACCCTCATATTGGCTTGCGGCATGCCGCCGCTCTTGCCCATGCTGGCCGTATGAACAAAAAGGCCCCTCACCGTATAAGCGAACAACATCTCACTGTATTGAGTTGGAGCGCGCCTTTGCTGGCGCAGCTCATCATGCTGATTGTCATGTGTATGCAACGTCATTGGCTCTATGCGGCGATGCTCGCTCCGAGTCTGCTCGGCAGCGCATTGATGCTCATCACCATGATCATGCGCGTCAGGCATGAAGAAACGAACAGCAACACCATTACTGGAAGCGATTCGCCGGTTCCAACGCATCATAACGGAAACGAAATCGACCATGCTCAGCTTTTCGCCGACATGCCGTCCATAAGTTTTGAGCATCTGCATGGCCTGGACAACGACCCGCTCATATGGCGCACCATCGTGCGTAATTGGCTTGTCCGTTCCCCAACGAACGGCATCGGCATGTCAGAACATGGCATATTCCATATAGATCTGGCATCATCCGGACCACATGCCATGGTCGCGGGGACCACAGGCTCGGGGAAATCCGAACTGCTGATCAGTTGGTGCATGGCATTGGCGATTCGGCATAGTCCTCAAACCCTCCATTTCGTCTTTCTGGATTTCAAAGGAGGATCGACCTTCAACGCTTTGGAGCGTCTGCCGCATACCGTGGGCAACGTCTGCGATCTTGACCTCGCCCATGCCGTCCGTGCGCTGAACGCCATAGAACAAGAATTGGCACGCAGGGAGGCCTTGGTAAGCGCCGAACGCGTTTCCAGATTCGACCAGCTTTCCCATCCCCCTGCACGGCTCGTGGTGGTCATTGACGAATTCCATGCATTGCGCGACCGTCTACCCGACTATATGCAGCGACTCAATCGATTGGCGTCGCTCGGACGCTCTTTGGGTATGCATCTCATCGTATGCACGCAAAATCCCATGGGTCAGGTCCATGCCGATATGAAGGCCAACATATCGCTGAGCATCTGCCTACGCGTCACCGACCAAATGCAATCGAATGAACTGATCGGCACCAAGGATGCAGCTTTGATTCCACCGGCCTTCCCCGGTGCCGCTTACTGTCATGACGGTCAACGCACTGTTCCTTTCCGCTGCAGCGCGGTCCATGACATTGATTCCTTGGTGCATGCCATCAACACCGCATCGGCATTCAGCGGCACCACCAATCCCTCCCCTTTGTTCTCCGCGCCGCTCGCACCACATGCAGGCAAAGACGATTTGACGGCGCCACAGCGAGAGGCATGGCACCATGTGCCTTTTGCTTTGAGCGACGACGGTGTACTCATCTCCACCGCATTCCTTGACGTAGGACACGGCAACATCGCCGTGATTGGCGCATGCGGAAGCGGCAAAACCAATCTGCTGCTCTGCTGCGCCAGCCGTCTCTATGAATCCGGTCGCTGCACCATCCGGTTCACACGCAAGACGAACAGCGAATGGACCACCGACGACGGCAGAACATCGCCGCAGCACGAACGCACCATATGGTTCGTGGATGACGCCGACGAATTGCTCTCCCCTTTCGCAGCCATGCCCGAAGCCGATAAGCTCAAGACCGCACTCGCCGATCCGTCCGTCACGGTAATCGCAGCTGTGGAAAAGCCGCAAAGCACCCTACTTGAACGTTGCCTCACACGTGTTGCGTTTCCTTGCGGAGAGAGAGCCACCGATGTGATGATGGGGATTCCCAGCGCGGTTCTCGACGGTTTCGGCGTCGATGACTATGCCATTGCCGGGCGTGGGGTCTTCATCCAACAAGCACGGGCATGTCCCGTGCAATGCGCGGAATTCCAAGGATTCTAAAAAAACCTGGCTTCTTTTGCGAAAAAGTCTTGAAAAATCATCCGATTCGTGGTTATCTAAATAACGGATAGAACGCCACTTATGGCAAGAGGAAGGCGATTACATGAGCAGTGCTTTCGATTGGCGAGCCAAGGCCGCGTGCCGGGATAAGGATCCGGAACTGTTTTTCCCGGTCGGCAACACCGGTGCCGCCTATCAGCAAATCGAAGAAGCCAAGGCCGTTTGCCGTACCTGCAAGGTGATTGACGCGTGTCTGAAATGCGCGCTCGACACCAATCAGGACTACGGCGTTTGGGGCGGTCTGAGCGAAGACGAGCGGCGCGCGCTCAAGCGGCGCGCGATGCGTGCACGTCGCTCGCAGGCCATGCAGATGCAGGTCTGATTCTTTTCAGGGCATATGGAAGGGCCGGTCGGATTCGATGGAATCCGACCGGCCCTTCTATATGCCATTCCAGTTCTAGAGGTCAGTTATCTTGCGCGGCACGCAGTTTCATGTCGAGCACCACACGGGTACCACCACCGCGACGTGGCTCCCAATGCACCGTTCCGCCAAAATCATTGGTGACGAACGTGTTGATGATCTGTGTTCCAAGCCCTGATCCGGAAGAGCGAGCCATGCCATCATGCTCCTCATCCGCCAAGCCGGTGCCATCATCCTCCACCACCACGTTGAGGTTATTGCCACCGCGGCCCACGGAAATCGTGATATGTCCTTCCTTACGTCCTTCGAAACCGTGTTCCACCGAATTGGTGATCAGTTCGGTAAGCACCAACGATAGCGGCGTGGCATCCTGTGCCGGCATCATGCCGAATTTGCCTACGAAATCGACATCGATGTGCTGGTCGCGCATCGTAGCCAAATCGACGGCCATCTTAAGCAGGTTGGAAATGACCTTGTCATAGTCGACGATCTCATCGGCGGTCTGGCTCAATCCCTCATGCACCATGGCGATGGTCTGCACGCGGCGCTGTGCTTCCTTGAGCTCCTTTTTGACCTCTTCGGACTTGGTCTTGCGCGCCTGCAAGCGCAGCAACGCGGATACCGCCTGAAGATTGTTCTTCACACGATGGTGAATCTCGGAAATGGTGGCGTCCTTGGTCTGCAATTCCTTCTCGCGGCGGCGCAATTCGCTGACGTCACGGCACAGCACGATACCACCCACGCGACCATTGGCGTCCATCAACGGCAGAGAGCGCATGGACACCGCGGCTTTGTTGGCGTCCAATTCGGAATCCACCGCGGCTTTGCCGCTCAGTACCAATGGCAGCGTTTCCAGCACCGGATCGTTCTCATGCAGCAGTTTGGTGCCGATCTCGCTCAGATACTCCCCCTGCATGGTGCTGACCGATCCCAAACGACGGAAACAGCTGATGGCGTTCGGAGACGCGTATCGGACGATGCCGTCGACGGTGAGCACGATGAAGCCATCCGCCACACGTGCGTTATGGCGCTGGTTCATAACCGGGTTACGGTACGGGAACTGGCCGCGCGGAATCATCTCATACAGCTGTTTGCCGGCGCTGATGCTTTCGGACTCATAACGGCCGTTCGATTCGCGTGTGGCCATGTTGGTCTCGCGGACCACCAAGCCAAGCGTCTTGCCATTATGACGCACCGGGGCGTACACGTTGCAGACCTTGGCCTTGCCGACCGTACGCAGTTTCGAGGAGCGGAACACCGATTCGGAGTCCATGGCCGCGTCAAGCTCGGCGCACAGGGATTCCGGGACGACGTTGCCGACCACATCCTCGGCTCTCAGACTCATCACCGTGGACGGACGGCATTGCTCGGCAATGATGTACTTGCCCTCGCCGTTCTGCAGGATTAGCAGCAAGTCGGCGAAACTCAAATCGGCAATCACCTGCCAATCGGCCACCAACTGGTGCAACCATTCACGATCGTCGTCACCGAAATCCGGACGGGTCATCAGGATATGTGAGAAATCAGCCATGCAACCATAATACGCATCAATGGCGAGGTTGCATACCATATGCCCACGTATAATGCGGAAACGCCGATTGACATATCCGACGGTTACGCTAACGTAGGTTACGGTTCCGTAACTTATAGTGGAGGCATCCGATGGCGAAACCTACAAACGCAGAAATCGAGGCGAAACGCGCGGTCATCGCCGAAGCACGCGAGCAGGCCCTGCAGGCGAAAGCTGAGACCATTCGCGTGAAGGCGCACAATAAGGCCGAGAACATTCGACGCAAGGCGGATGCAAAAGCCAAACGTGCCATCGCCAAAGGCGAAGCCCATGCCGCAAAAATCGAAGGCATCGTCCCCGCCGAAATCGAACGCAAAATCAGACTCGACGTGCATGGCAGGCCAAAGCCGCTCCTGCGTGGCTGGATCCACGCCATCGCCACTCCCCTGGCTCTTGCCGCGGGCATCGTGCTGATCTGCCTCGCTCATGGCACCGGGCTCAAATGGGCGTGCGCCGTGTTCATGACCTGCTCGCTGGTACTGTTCGGCAATTCCGCCTGTTATCATCTGGGAGATTGGTCACCACGGGTTACCGATGTGCTCCGTCGCATCGACCATATGAACATCTTTTTGCTGATCGCCGGCACTTATACGCCCGTTTCCTTCGCGCTCACGCCATTCTGGCGTGATTCCATCATCGCAGGCATGTGGATCTGCACCACGGTGGCGCTCATCATCCATGTCATCTGGATCAGCGCGCCTCGCTGGCTTTATGTTCTTGTCTATATTATTTTCGGCGTGTCCGGCGTCGCGTTCATGGGACTGTTCTGGATGTCCCCCTATGCCGGACCTACCGTGGTGATACTGCTGTGTGCCGGCGGCGCCTGCTATATCGCCGGAGCCATCGTGTATGCGCTGCGCAAGCCCGACCCCTGGCCGAAGGTGTTCGGCTTCCATGAGATCTTCCATACCGGAACCGTGGCGGGATACGCCTGCCACATGGTGGCCATCTACATGGTGATCGTGCAATTGTGGCCCTAAGGCGTAATCAACCCCACATGGACAAAACAAAATAAGCCCGTCCCCTCATCGTACGAATGCGATGGAGGAACGGGCCGTTGTTTTCGTCACACGTATGTCAGGCGAGCGGCTTGGCTTCCTTGATGGTCACGGAAATCTCACGGCCGTTCGGAGCGGTATAGGTCACCGTATCTCCGGCATGAGCGCCATTGATGGCGGCGCCAATCGGCGATTCAGGACTGATGATGCTGTAATCCGTGGCGATGGACAGGTCTCGCGTGCCAAGCACGTACACCATTTCACGTCCGTTGACTTCAAGGGTCACTAGGGATCCGTCACCGACCTCACCGGCCTTGGGCGCAGTCAGAATCTTCGCATTGCGCAGTTTGACGGTCAGTTCGTCGATGCGTCCCTGATTCACGCGCTGCGCCTCACGGGCAGCCTGATAGCCGCCGTTCTCGCTCAAATCGCCTTCGGCACGCGCCGCGGAGACCTTGGACAGAATCTCGTCACGGTACTCGCCCTCACGCCAGGCGAGTTCTTCTTTCATCTTGTCGTACGCCTCCTGCGTCAGCAGGATCGTCTTTTCTTCGGCCATGTTATCCTCCTTGACCTTGGAAGAATGATACCCGTCAATCAGCGGGTGGAGATGATGTCGATCACGAACACCAGCGTGTCCTCGCCGCCGATGCCGGCCTGCGGAACGCCACGGGAGCCATAACCGTACTCCGGCGGAATGGACACCACCAGGCGGGAACCGACGTTGTGTCCCGGAACGGTCTGATCCCAGCCCTTGATGACCTGTCCCACACCGATGCCGAACGTGGCCGGCTGGTGACGGTCGAAGCTGGAGTCGAACGGGGTGTCCTTGCCCCAGACCACACCATGGTAGTTGACGGTGACGGTGTCTCCACGGCGGACCATCGGGCCATTGCCTTCAAAGAGCTCCACGACCTTCAGGCCGGCGGGAGCGATCTCAGTCGGGAATTCGATGGTCGGGCGATCGCCGAATTCGGCATTGACAACAGGCATTTCAGATGCCATGGTGAACCTCCTTGAAAAAACACAGTGTCACCAAGATTAGCACCATCCATCGCTAGCATTCAACAACATTGACCGCAAGACCGCCTTTCGACGTCTCCTTGTACTTGGCCATCATGTCCTCGCCGGTGTCCTTCATGGTTTTGATGGCTTGGTCAAGACTCACGATATGCGTGCCGTCGCCCAGCATGGCCATACGGACCGCGTTGATGGCGGTATTGGCCGCCATGGCGTTGCGTTCGATGCAGGGAATCTGCACCAGACCACCGACCGGATCGCAGGTCAGTCCCAGATTGTGCTCGATACCGATTTCCGCGGCATTCTCCACTTGGTGAGGCGTGCCGCCCATCACGGCGCACAGCCCCGCCGCGGCCATGGAACAGGCTGTGCCGACCTCGCCTTGACATCCGACTTCGGCACCGGAAATGGACGCGTTGCGTTTGAACAAGTATCCAATCGCCCCTGCGGTCAGCAGGAACGTCACCACACCATCCTCATCCGCATGATCCACGAAATGCCAATAATAGTGGAGCACCGCCGGAATGACGCCAGCCGCACCGTTGGTAGGCGCGGTGACGATGCGTCCGCCTGCCGCGTTCTCCTCGGAAACCGCCAATGCGAACAGGTCGACCCATGCGGCGTCCGATGATTCGAGTACGGCGTCGGAGCGCCTGCCGTCCCGTTTGAGCACGTCGCTGTTGGATGCGAGCCTTGCATACATTTTTGGCGCCCTGCGGGGCACGTCAAGGCCGCCAGGCAGAACGGTTTGGTTGGTATTGCAACCGTGCTGCACGCAGCGGCGCATCACATGCCATACAGTGTCCAAATCGCTGCGCACCTGCACGGCGGACCGCATGGCCGTCTCATTGGCCCACACCACATCGGCCACACTCATGTGATGTTCATCGCACAGCGAGATCAGTTCGTCGCATGTGGTGAACGGATAGGGCATGTCCATATCGATATCGGTTGAGGAATCGTCGGTCTGATCGGCGAAGGCCGTTCCCGCAGGGGGTTTCTCATGGATGCCGATCATCAGGTCGTCGGCGTCGCCTTGTCTGACGAATCCACCGCCAATGGAATACCAGACCTGTTCGTCGATGAGATTGTTCTGCCGGTCGAAGGCTTGGAATCGCATGCCGTTGGGATGGGCCGCCATGCGGTGCCATACATCCATCACCACATCGCGTCCGTAATCGAAATCGATGCGATGCGTGCCGTTGAGCATCAGCTCGCCGCCTGCCTCGCATTCCATACGGATATTACTCATGTGATCGGTATCGACGGTTTTCGGTACGTTGCCTTCCAAGCCCGCCACCGTGGCGCGATCGGTACCGTGCCCAAGACCGGTCAGGGCGAGCGAACCATACAGTACCGTTCGCACGCGGCCGACCCGGTTCAGTATGCCGTCACGTTCAAGGGAGGCAGCGAATCTGCTGGCCGCGACCATCGGTCCTACGGTGTGCGACGAGCTGGGGCCGACGCCGATGGTGAACATCTCCAGAATGCTGAACATGTATATTGCGCTCTCTTTTCCGCGTCTTCGCCGTCACGCCGCGTAAAGCACGCTGAACATGCGAATCATGATGAGTAGGCCGATGATGGCAATGACGATTTCCGCGATAAGCAGAATTATCGCAACGGTTTTGCGATTGCCGAGTTTGACGTCGAGCAGTTTTGCGAAAAGGAAAGCGACGAAGCCCAAGGCTGCTCCGTTCAGCGCGATCGCGCCGACCTGGCCGTTGGTAAGAACGCTTTCCCCGACCTTGGCGAGTATCGAATTGATGGTGGCGGTGAACACCAGCAGGCTCCATACGCCGTATCCAATCAATCCTACCGCCGCATAGCCGAACGGGCGGAATTGTTCCTTGAGTTTGAAAGTGAACGATTCGGCGCACCACAACAATGCGAAGCCCACGACGAAGGTGAACGCCACGGCAAGGAATGCGGCTTCCAATGCCCACGGAACGAGTGCCAACGAATGGTCCATCAAGGTAAAGTACAGCGGAGAACATGCGATTTCGCCGATAGCGAGCACGCCGGCAACGATAATCGCCTGCGCAAGCATCAGGGGGATTTCAGTGGCGGGCTGTTCGATTACAGGCTTGATGTCTTTCGAAGTCATGCGTCATCCGTTTCAGTCGGTGTCATACGGTTTGTAATGTCCGACAGTGTACCTACGGAATGTTTCGGGAACGATATGCCACATTTTGCCTACACATTGCCCATATTTTTCCATAACCCACCGTGGAAAAGGGTTGAATCGCAGTGAATCGCGATGATGCCAAAACCGTTGGAGAATAAAGGAAAACCGCCATCTCTGGCGGTTTCCAAAAGTGCCTCCAGCGGGACTCGAACCCGCAATCCGAAGAGGTCGATTTTAAGTCGACTGCGTATACCGATTTCGCCATGGAGGCTTTGCGCCGGCCAGAAGAAAAAGCCGACGCCAAGCTATTATGCCACGTCAGCGCGCAGCAAGCAATCTCTTGCCGTAATCCAGCACGATGCCGTCCAACAGACCATGCTCGCTGGCCATGAAGGAGTCGATGCGCTGGCCATGATCCTCATATGCAGCTTCAGACACCTTGGCAAGCACACGGTTCCACACCAATGCGCCGCCGCCGACCACATCGACGCGTCCGGGATGAATGGTCTTGTAGGTCAGACGCTCCTCACGAGGCATGCGCAGGAACCGGTTGTCAACGGCATAGGCATCTTCCAGCGTGCAGCGTGCGCCGTCCACGGCGGTGTGGTCGTATTCCGTCAATCCCATAGCCAATGCGGTCATGGTGGTGACCGTTCCGGACACGCCGATGATGGTGTGGGTCTTGCCGGCGGGAACGGTCTTGAACGCCTCGTCGATATGCGCGTCGATATCCGCGACCGCCTCGGCGATCTGCCCCTCGGTCGGCGGGTCGTTTTTCAGATGACGCTCCGTCATACGGACAGACCCGATATTCATGGAGAACGCGGCCTGCACCTGCGTGCTCGGATGGGTGACGCCGTCGCCTCCCAGCACCAGTTCGGTGGAACCTCCGCCCAAATCGACCACCAGATAGGGGGCCTCGACCTCGCGATGGACGATGCTGGTGGCACCAAGGAAGCTTAAATCCGCTTCCTCCGTGCCTGGAATGACTTCGGGACGCACGCCCAAGATCTTCTCGATGTTGTCTTCGAATTCCTCACGGTTCCCGGCATCACGGGTGGCCGATGTGGCCACGAAGCGGATGCCGTCCACGGGATGTTCGGCAAGCACGCCGGCGAATTCTCGGGCGGCCTCATAGGCGCGCGCCAACGCCTCGTCGGCGAAGCGATGGGTTTTGTCCACGTCCTGACCGAGACGAATCACCCGCAGGATGCGCGGAACGATGTCTTCCACACCGTCCTCGCTCACACGCGAGACTTTCAGACGAATCGAATTCGTGCCGCAATCAATACCGGCAACGGTTACCGACTTCATTACTCCCACCTTCTACTCTTCGTTTTCCACTGTGCAACGGCATACGGCCGGATCGAACTCATGTTTGATGGCGGACAGGGCCATATCACCGATGGGGTTGGCGCCCTCACCCATCACCAGCGTCTGGGCCAACAACGCATGCAGGCATTTGACACGCACCGGCATGCCGCCGGCACTGGTGCCTTCGATGTGTTCCTCGCTGTCTTCCAAGGCCAAAGCGATTTCATGGCGGAACGCGAGGTACAGTTCGTGGGCTCGTTCGTATCCGGCACGCAGATCCTCGTTTTCGGCCAGCATATCGTTGTATTCCTTCATCTTGCCTTCGGCTTCGATGTGGGAGATGGCCTTCACCGCTTCGGGCCCGGTCAGATAGCAGGTCGTCGGGAACGGGACACCGCCTGGAAGCAACGGCCGGGTGACCACAGCCAAAGGCCGGCCGCATACGCAACGGGCTCCGACGGCGACCATGCCGCGCGGGTAACGTCCAAGCTGACGCTCCACCACGGCGATATCATGTTCGGTGGCGGGTTGGGCAAGCACTTTGTCCGCCAAACCCTTGGCCTGTTCGATAATCGTCATGTCCATGTCACTCCTGTCCGTCTTCTGACGGCTGCTGACCGTCCTGTTGCGATTGGCCAGTCTGTTGTTGACTGTCCTGTTTGTCTTCTTCGCCGGCATGCTGCGACTGTTTCGTCGAGTCGGCCTTCACGGGATCCGACCGATCCGCCTGCTTGAAGGAATATGCAAGCTCCTTATACCACGGCAGGGCGGTTTTCGGTGATTCGTCGTATGTCGTCCCTTTTTTCGGCTCGCTCTTGCCGGTCACCGCTTCGGGATGCTCGACACGAATCGCCTGTTCGCCGGGGAAGACGAATCCCAAACGATCCCTGGCCTGGGCGGTGACATACGCCTTGTCATCCCATCTTGCGATATCGTTCTCCAGCTCGCGTTTCTGCGCGACCAACGCCGCTTCCTGTTTTTTCAGTCCGTTAAGCTCTGCCAGATTCAACGCATAGGTATGGAATGTCGATGCCAACTGGATGGTTCCCAAAGCCACGATGAACAATGCCACGAAGAACGCGACCGGGCCGGCGCCGCCGCGTTGTGATGGTTTTTTTCGTGCCTTCGAACTCATAGCAACGAAAATACCCGTCGCGTTCGACTTGGAACACGACGGGTATTTCTATGTCAACGCATTCATGATGCGCTGGCTACGCTCACTCGGCGATGTACTTCTTGCAGGCCTTGAAAGCGCTGTAGCCGGCGTACTGAGCGGTGGAGCCGAGCTCCTCCTCAATCTCGAGCAGGCGGTTGTACTTGGCGATACGCTCGCCACGAGCCGGGGCACCGGTCTTGATCTGGCCGGTGTTCTTTGCCACAGCCAGGTCGGAGATGGTGGTGTCCGGGGTCTCGCCGGAACGGTGGGAAACCATGGAGGTGAAGCCGTTCTTGGTGGCCAGCTCGATGGCGTCGAGGGTCTCGGTGACGGTACCGATCTGGTTCAGCTTGACCAGCAGGGAGTTGGCGGCGCCGAGCTCGATGCCCTTAGCCAGACGTGCCGGGTTGGTGACCAGCAGGTCGTCGCCGACGAACTGCAGACGATCGCCGAGCTTGGCGGTGATGGCGGCCCAGTCTTCCCAGCCTTCTTCCTGGAACGGATCCTCAATGGAGACGATCGGGTACTCGTTGATGAGGTTCTCGTAGAAGTCGAGCATGTAGCCGGCTTCACGATCGTCGCCTTCGAAGTGGTACTTGCCGGTCTCCTTGTTGTAGAACTCGGAGGAAGCCACGTCGAGGGAGATGCCGATCTGCTTGCCCGGCTCGTAGCCGGCGGCGGAGATGGCGTCCATGATGTAGTTCAGGGAGTCCTTGTTGGACTTCATCTTCGGAGCGAAGCCACCCTCGTCGCCGAGGCCAGTGGCCAGGCCTTCCTTCTTCAGGACGTTCTTCAGGGTGTGGTAGACCTCAACGCCTGCACGCAGAGCCTCGCTGTAGGTGTCGAAGCCGTACGGGGAGATCATGTACTCCTGAATGTCGGTGGCGAAGTCAGCGTGAGCGCCACCGTTCATGATGTTCATGTTCGGGACCGGCAGGATGTGGCCGTTGGTGCCGCCGATGTAGCGGTACAGCGGCTGGCCCGCGGACTCAGCGGAGGCGTACAGAGCAGCCAAGGACACGCCGAGGATGGCGTTGGCGCCCAGACGACCCTTGTTCGGGGTGCCGTCGAGCTCGATCATGACCTCATCGAGAGCGCGCTGGTCGGAAGCATCCATGCCGATGACCTTCGGAGCGATCTCTTCGTTCACGGCCTTGACGGCATTGAGAACACCCTTGCCCTGATACACGGACTTGTCGCCATCGCGACGCTCCCAAGCCTCAGCTTCACCGGTGGAAGCACCGGACGGAACGAGGCCCAGGCCCTGAGCACCGTCTTCGGTGTCGAGAACGACCTCAACGGTCGGGTTGCCGCGGGAATCGAGAATCTGACGCGCGTAAACGCTTTCAATTACTGCCACAACTACTCCTTATAAACGTTAGGTTGTGATGACATTGCCTAGAATAGTGCGTTTTGTGGACGTATGGCAAACTTATCCGACACGATTTGTGTGAACGCTCACACAAATCGTGTCGGATGCGTCTGGAACTTCACCTGCTATTTCCTTGGCGTTGGCTTCCAGTCAAGGTCATCCAGCAATTGGTTCGTCCAACCAACGATTTCATCAGAGCTCATTGGACCAGATCCCAGCGAACCTGCGAACGGCGCGGGAATCAGGTATGTTTTAGTCATCGGACGGTATTGAATGCCCTTGTAGATTCTGGCCATGCGCATTTGCACGGATTCTCGCGGCTCGAATTTGGCGACACGAACGTTACGGCCTTGCCCGATGATTTCGGTAATGCCCAACTTCCTTGCCTTGAACCGAAGTCTCGCCACATCGAACAGCGCCTCGAAATCGACCGGAGGCTTGCCGTAACGATCCGTAAGCTCATCACGCAACTCGTCAAGATCGGCTTCCGTACGAGCACCCGCCAACTTGCGGTAGGCTTCCAATCGCAATTTGTCGGAATCGATGTAGCTGACGGGAATGGACGCTTCGATCGGCAGATCGATGGTGACAGCAACCGATTCCGTACGTTCCGGTTCCTTGTACTGCTCGACGGCCTCGGACACCATGCGCACATACAGATCGAAACCAACACCCTCGATATGCCCGCTCTGCTCGTCGCCCAGCAGATTGCCGGTGCCACGCAGCTCAAGATCCCTCATCGCCACGTCAAAACCTGAACCGAGCGCAGTGTTCTGCGCGATGGTGGCCAGTCGGTCATGCGACTGCCTGGGTCATCGGCTTGGTTGGATCATATAGGAAGTACGCGTAGGCACGCTCACGGCCTCGCCCGACACGACCACGCAACTGATGAAGCTGGCTTAGGCCGAAACGGTCGGCATGATCGACGATCAACGTATTCGCATTGGAAATATCAAGACCGGTTTCGATGATGGTGGTGCATACGAGCACATCAATGTCGCGATGCCAGAAGTCTCGGATCACACCGTCAAGCTGCTTCTCCCCCATCTTGCCATGGGCGATGCCGACATGCGATTCCGGCACCAGCTCGTGAATCTTCGCGGCAACCGAAGCGATGTCTTGCACTCGGTTGTGCACGTAGAACACCTGGCCACCGCGCAACAGCTCACGCCTGACCGCAGCAGTGACCTGAGCATCCTCATACGCGCCAACGTAGGTAAGCACCGGCAAGCGGTCTTCCGGAGGCGTGGCCAACGTGGACATTTCACGAATGCCTGTAACGGCCATCTCCAGCGTTCGCGGAATCGGTGTTGCCGACAGACTCAGCACATCCACATTGGTACGCAGCGCCTTCAACGTCTCTTTGTGTTCGACGACCGAACGCTGCTCCTCATCGATGATCGACCT
>ENA-OQKU01000018-OQKU01000018.1-human-gut-metagenome-genome-assembly--contig:-NODE-18-length-47310-cov-4.984253_pt1 | contig 47310 bp, 41 predicted proteins | sample MGYA00242807_ERZ504816 | MGnify/ENA primary metagenome ERZ504816 (study PRJEB26092, sample SAMD00036376) | human gut metagenome | host: Homo sapiens | study: EMG produced TPA metagenomics assembly of...
AGCTGCACGATCTGCCGCTTGAACGACTCCTCGTAGTGGCGGGGATGCTTCGGGTCGGCCATCGTCGGCCTCCAATCTCATGTCATTCGTCCCTCATCGGACTGTCTAATACATTGTAGCCAATCCACCAGGAGCGTGCTGCGTTCCGTGGTCGCGGGCGCCACGCCCGGCCAGCTCGGCGTGCTGGCCGACCTGTTCAGGGCCGAGAACGCCAGCCGGACGGAATCCAGGCGCGCCAGGCTGATCAGGAACGCGGGATTCCCGTGCGTCAAGGGCTTCGACGGATACGACTGGGGCATGGCGTCGTTCCCCGCCGACTGGGGGCGCGAGCAGCTCATGGACCTCGGTTTCGTGGACCGGGCCGAGGACCTCGTGCTCTACGGCGACGTGGGATGCGGCAAGACGCACATGGCGATCGCCACGGGCATGCTGGCGTGCGAGAGGGGCATGCCGGTGAGGTTCTTCACCGCGTCGTCGCTGGTGATGCGTTTGCGGCGGGCGAGGGACGAGAACCGGCTCGACGCGGAACTGCGCGCGATAGGCCGCGCCAGGCTGCTGGTCATCGACGAGCTGGGCTACCTGCCGATCGACATCGACGGGGCCAGGCTCCTGTTCCAGGTCGTCGCGGATTCCTACGAGAAGCGGAGCGTGGTGTTCACCACGAACCTGGAGTTCGGACGGTGGGGCGAGGTGTTCGGAGACGGCGACATGGCCGCCGCGGTCATCGACCGCATCGTGCACCACGGAAGGATCGTCAGGTTCCGTGGCGAGTCATACCGCAACAGCCACTCCCTGATGAAATAAACGAAAAGAGCGGAACCAACCCGGCCGCCGGTGACGGTGTCCATTTTGAACGCCGATGGTGTTCAGATTAACTGGTGACGACACGCAGATTTATTTGACGAAAGACACGCCCGACGGCTCGGCGTGAGCATTGGAGCTGTCCACAACTGGGTCAAGGCGTACCGGGAGGGCGGCATGGCCGCGTTGCAGGCCAGGAACAGGAACGCCGCGCAGAACGGCAAGACCGCGTCCGCACCGTGTCGAAGCCGGGATGCCGGGGACGGCAACGACGACACGGAGACGCTGCGCCGCAGGGTCGAGGAGTTGGAATTGGAGAACGCGTTGATGCGGGAGGTGGCGGAGGTCGTAAAAAAAGACCCAGGCGCCAACCTGCGGCGCCTGTCGAACAGGGAGAAGACGCTGCTGATCGACAGGCTGCGCCCGACGTATTCGCTCAGCTCGATGGCATGCTTGCTCGGCATCGCGCCGAGCAGCCACCCACTGTCACCACGCCCGGCTCGGGGTTGACAAATACTCCGGATTCAGAACGGAGGTGGCCGAGGCGTTCGCCGCGTCCAAGGGCAGGTACGGGTACCGCAGAATCAAGGCCATGCTCAGGACCGGCGTCTCGGAGAAGATGATCCGCAGGATCATGGCCGAGGACGGACTCGTCGCGCATGTGCCCAAACGACGCAGATACAGCTCATACGAAGGCGAGACGACTCCCGCGCCCGGCAACCTCGTCAAACGGGATTTCACCGCCGAAGCGCCGAACGAGAAGCGGCTCACGGACATCACCGAGATCAAGGCCCGGGACGGGAAGGTGTACCTCTCGCCGATGATCGACTGCCACGACGGCAGGATCGTCGCGTACACGGCCGGTTTCAGTCCCGACGCGGAGCTCGCCAACGGGATGCTCGTCAAGGCCGCGGAGACGCTGCCGGAGGGGGCGAGGCCCCTGGTGCATTCCGACCGCGGGTGCCATTACCGGTGGTCCGGATGGCTGGAGCTCATGAACCATTACGGGCTGACGCGGTCGATGAGCGCCAAAGGCTGTTCGCCGGACAACGCCGCCGCGGAGGGGTTCTTCGGGCGTATGAAGACGGAGTCCGTCTATCCCGAGCGTTGGGAGGAGCGTACCCGTGACGAGGTGCTCGTCCTGATCGATGATTACATCCGCTGGTACAACCACGAGCGCCTCAAGCAATCACTCGGTTGGATGAGTCCGGTACAATACCGTCAAAGCCAGGGAATGGCTGCATAATCATCTCCAAGAAAATGTCCGCAGCCCCATCCGGCGAAGTTCGACGAATTCAAAGCACGCTACATAGAGCAGCTCGATTCACGCCCCGAAGCGGCGCAATTCGCAGACGACGTACGCAATCTGCTACACGACGCCAACATCACCCTGCTGTACGCGGCACGCGATCCGCACATCAACCACGTCGTCATCCTACGTGACTGGCTGCTGGAACGGCTCACCTGACACGTACGCTCACATACTCGCTCACGCACGTTCCGCATCACGTCCATTACAACGATTACCAGCTATTACGAAACACGCGTTTTCGTAGGATGAAACTTTCGTTACACGTCTGCCCTATGCCATCACGCGATGGGCGCCATGGCGTTGGCGTTCAAACGTTCGATGCATACTTTCAGGTCCATCAGTTCCTTACCAAACACCAGGAACAAGGGCTTCGGCCGGTCGAACGGCGGTCGGGCAAGGTCTTCCGGCTGGACGTATCCGTTCTGTTCGACGTAGTCGATGATTCTGTTCATCAGCGCGTTCTGCGCGGGACTGAGCGAATGGTTGTTGATGAATTCGCCAAACGCCTTCATTGTCGCCTGATGGTCGAGTTTAATGATACGGCGCACCGACAGTCCGAGAGGAACGTCTCCGAACGCCTTCTGGTATTCCTCTCTGGAACCAAGCTCATGAATCATGATGTTTTCAAGGTTCGAGAAGTCCTTGCCGGAAAGTGGCTCGTTGTAGTGGAGTTTACGGAGGACTTCATCGTTGCTGTGCTCGTTGATGTATCGGTTGAGCTTCTGCTTGTAGTCTTCGTAATGCTCGGCTGTGTCGAATTCCCGTCCTTCCGATCGGTCGATGACAGGGTCCTTCAGGTCCGTGATGACCATTTTCCTGGCAGTGGAGTCCGCAATGAAGCGAATCAGATCGCGCAGTGTCATACGAATCCGCTCCAGTTTCTCAAGGGAGGCCCCATCGAGGTAATCCGGATTGTCGGCGACCAGTTTGATTTCCGTTTCCCGCTCTTTGACTTGAGGAATGGTCATGCGTTCCTTGAGCCTCGTGGCAATGGCACGAATTTTCGTCTTATGTCTCGCGGCGGTCCGTCCTCTGACGGAAGCCACCATAAGGCCGTACATCAGCGCGTCGAAACGTAACGCATACTCGTCTTCGCCGTCGTAATGCGTAAGAGGCGCGACTTCGCCGGTCAGGTCGTGCACGTCAATGTCGCTTAAATGTTCGAACGTTTTAATGTTCCGGTATTTTTCCACGTATTCGCGCCGCAATCGCACTGATACCTTGGATTCGTCCAAGGATGCGACTTGTCCGTGAATGTCGTTGACGAGTTCGTCACGCCATGCCATGAGGTTTTCGTCGGAAGTGAATTCGCTCGACTGTAATGCATGGACCAGTTCGGTTTTGCGTGAGAATATCCTCTCACTGAGGGACGTGACCGGCTTCTCATCGGCATCGTTCTTCTGCTCGCGGAAGAATTCGAAATTACCGCAATAGTCGAAAATGTAGAAACGCTTCTTGTCCACGTATTCGCCGTCGATGCCGTCCACGCAGTCGAGTCCTTCACATAGGCGTGTGCCACGACCGATCATCTGCCAGAATTTGATACGCGAACGAACTTTTTTGAAGAACACGAGATTCACGACTTCCGGCACGTCCACGCCGGTGTCCATCATGTCCACCGAAACGGTGATGACGGGTATGGTTTTGCGTTTGAAATCCTGGATGATCGCGTGCGAGTAGTCTTCGCTATGCACCACGACCTTGATGAAGCCGCCACGAGCAAGCTTGGGATATAGTGCGCCGAATCGTTCCACGATGAAACGCGCGTGTTTTTGGCTCTGCGCGAAAATGATGGTTTTGCCTATCTGTTCTCCGCCCATGGTTTTGATGCCATGTTCCATGAGGTCTTGCAATACGGCGTCTACCGTGCCGGCGTTCATGACGAATCTGTTCAATGCGTCCGCGTCGATATGGTCGGGTACTTCGACTCCGCCCTCGCCATCGTCCTCACCGAAATCATCTTCGTAACGTTCCTTGTCCTCTTCGGATAGGTCATCGTATGTGATGCCTTCGTCGGTGAATTTGGTTTTGGCTTCGATGTTGTAGAACGGTACGAGATAGTGGTCTCGTTCCACGGCGGTTTTGTATTCGTACAGATACGTTGGCACGCCATGTTCCGCTTGGAAGAAGTCATAGGTGTTGCGGTCCACTTCATCGCGTGGTGTGGCGGTCAAGCCTACGACCAACGCGTCGAAATGGTCGAAAATATCCTTGTATTTTTTGAAGATAGACCGGTGTGCTTCGTCCACGATGATCAGGTCGAAATGTCCCGGAGAAAACGCAGGCTTTCCGTCGGATGCTGTTTCGGTGTCGATTGCACCGATCATCGTCTGGTAGGTGGAGAACACCACCCGGGCGTCGACGTCGTGCTTGTTGTCGCACAGATTGCATAGCGACCAGTCGGGATAGTATTCGCCGTAAGCGCTTTTCGCCTGCTTGACCAGTTCGACACGATCGGCAAGGAACAGCACGTTTTTCACAAGCCGCGCGCGCATGAGCACGTCGGTAAGTGCGGCGGATACGCGGGTTTTGCCTGTTCCCGTGGCCATGACGAGCAGTCCACGACGCTTGCCTTTCCACAGGTTATCGCAGAACGCTTTGATCGCTTCGATTTGGTAGTAGCGTCCGGCGACTTTCTCGTTCACCGGAACGGTCCGCGGATCGATGGCTTCCCTGCGCCGGTTCATAATGCGTTGCAGGTCATCCTGCGAGAACACTCCCCCGACCGGACGGGATGGACCGTTCTCGTCATCCACGAATTCCGTGGCGTATCCGTTGCTCAGGAAAATCAGCGGACGGTATCCGAATTCGCGTTCCAGACATTTCGCGTACTGTCTGGATTGTTCCAGTCCTTTCTTCGGATCATACGAGGTTCGTTTCGCCTCGATGATCGCCAGCGGCTTGCCGTCTCTGCCTTTGAGGTAGTAGTCGACATAGCCGACCTGCCCCTCATGGTCTTCCATACCGGTGACCTTGCGTTCTTTGACGACCTCAGCCTCGGAATCAACATCCCATCCGGCGAGCCGCAAATCAAGGTCGATGAACCGTTGCCGCGTCTCGTATTCGCTGATATCCATCTCGCTGTCCGGCATGGGTGGACGCGGAGCCTTCTGCACGGACAGCGCGGCTCGGGATTCCTCAAGCTGACGTTCGAGTTCCTGGATACGTTCGGTTTTGGCGCTCAGTTCCTTGGCGAGTTCCTGTTTCGCGGCGTCTTCTTTGGCTTGGACTTCCTTACGGGAGAGCGCTTGTTGGACGCACGGCACTTGTTTCGGATCGAAGACGCGCTTTTCGTACCATTTGCCGTACGAGTAGTCGATCCATTGGATGAACACGAACAGGAGTTTCAGATCGAACATCGCGTCCTTGGGACTGATGCGCGTCTTGCCATGGACGGTGATGTTTCCGGCTTTGACGATGTATTGGAACGAATCCAACATTTTCTGGTTGCCGATCGCGCGTTCGAAAGTGGGTTCGTGGATTAGCGATTGGAGATTGTCGCGATACGGCATTTGGATGGAACGGTCCGCCGCGTACACCCATTTCACCGCCAGTTCGAACGCTTTGCGCGTGGCCATGGCGCACATGGTCGGAGAAATGGAGAACGCTTTTTCGGCTTCGACGCATGGAATGGCGAACTGCTCGTAATCATCCTGACCCAGCAGGAACGAAAAATTGCTCATGATATGCCCCTCCAGCCCCATCACACCGCGGAAAACACCATATGAGTTCATCGTACCGCTTCCACGGCTTGCATAGGGTGTTATTCCAGTGTTTTTCCAATCATTTCTAGTCTGTGTCAGCCACAGAAAAGAAGCTTGCATGCATAATTCCAGAGAGGCTGTTGAGAAGGTGGAGCATTCCGCCAAATCGCGATTTGTCTACCTGCGAAACGAAGTTAGCGAACTCATTTTGCAGATTAAGCGCAGGAATCGGAATGCTCAGCTTCGCTAACTCACTTTTTGGAATATTGCTCATCGATTTTGCCGAACCATGCGCAAGCGACTGAATTGAATGCAGCAAAGGCCCCGCCAGTAAATAGGACAGATACATTGCATTTATAGGAGGCAAAGGATGCATACGAAAAATAATATCTGGAAACATAATATTGCCGTCTGTATGCTTAACAAGTACAGAACGACCAACAAGTTCAGGAGTATTCTTTCGCGAAAGAAGAATATCATTCGCATGTACTACTTTGTCAATCGTCAATGAAACGCTACGCGGAAGCGCCTTATTTTCATTCTCGCAATACACGCCTGAAGAAATAGCACTAAGCTTAAGGACTCCCGGCTCTGCCATTTTCCGAGAAAAAGCTAAACATTTTGGGCTCTTTCCTGCTTCAATGCAATCAACGCATTTGATTAGCGGCTTCGTCTCATAACAAGCGAAATCTCCGAATATCTCGACAAACCGGGATTTGACGAGAGTATCCAGTTGTTGAATCAGCAATTCCGCTTTTGTTCGTGCTTTTTCAATGGAAGAGAGCAAATCAATACGCTGATGCTGCAATTCCAAACTCGGAATCGGAAAAACCGCATTAAGCAAGGTTTTTTTATTCATACGAGGCATTTTCGATCCAGCGGTAGATGATACCGCCAAATTTACAAATGAATTAGAACGCAGCAAATAGGCAAAATAACGTCGATCAAGAACTTCGGGATTCACAATAAGCGGCAACATTTCCGATGTCGCTAATCCCGGTTCATCCGCTACAACCACTTTATTTAGATTCGGGCGAAGCTTGGAATATAAAACCGCATCAGCAGTAAACGCAACAGTCGAAGTACCAGCAGAATCAGCTTTCATCCGATTTTTTACGATGACTTTGCCTGTACCTTTTTCTACCGCATCTAGGTTAAGCACCCAAACATTATTGCCAGATGGCATTGAAGCTTTCTCAATCTTGACAATGTCTCCAAGCCGCACCTTCTTTCCGACAAATTGGGGTTTGCTCGACTTCATGAGATGAATTTGCGGTGGGAACGCTTGACATTATCCTGATCAACCTGCGCATAGCAAAGCGTGGTATCGATTTTGCTGTGTCCAAGCAATACTTGCACTTGTTCTATCGGCATGCCCTTGTCTATGGCCTTCGTAGCCAAGGTACGTCGGAACTTGTGCGGATGCACGTGTTTGACGCCCGAATCGTCGCCGAGTTTGCGGAGTCTGGCTTCAACTCCGCTGATTTCCAACCTTTTGAAGGGGCGATGCAGGGAAACGAACAAGGCGGGCTCGTCATCCATTCGCTGTTCAAGGTATACGAGCAGATGAGTTTTCGCACGGGCATCGAAGTAGACTCGTCGTTCCTTGTCTCCTTTGCCGTGGACCACACATTCGCGTGCATCGAAGTCGATATCACGACGATTCAGCTGCACCAGCTCGCCTACCCTGATGCCCGTAGATGTCAATAAATCAATCATTGCAAGGTCACGCGTCTCCTTGCAGGAGTCACGGAGTTGTTCAAGCGATTCGTCCGAATACACGGGTTTCAACGTTCTCGAAGTCCTGATTTTCTTGATTCTACGTACAGGGCTTTTGTAAATGTAGTCTTCCTCTTCAAGCCAGGAGAAGCAACTGGAGATGACGCGGCGGATGTTGTCGATTGTTGTCTTGCCTACGCGGCCATCACGCGAATATCGTGTGAGATAGTCGCGAATATCGTCGGTGGTGATGTCGTGAGCCGGCCTGGAGATTTCCGTAGCAAAACGGGACAATGTGGTCGCATAGTAACGCAACGACCGTTCTGAACAACCTTCGAGCTTCTTCGCGGCAAGAAACAAGTCTATGCATTCGGTCATTGTTTCGGGACCGCGTGGATTCCCACCTTTCTCAGTTAGACAGGCCACAAGCACCGTATGAAGTTCCGAAGCCTGCTCATCATTCAGCATAGGGGCCATAAGACGGTCAATTCGTTCGATTGTCTGTTGCATGAGAAAAGGCACCTCCTTGTTGGTTTCCCTACAAAAAAGGTGCCGTAAGCCATCGAGAACCTTGCAATATCAGGGTTTAACGAACTCTAATCTCCGAAATACTCCTGAGCGAGGCTATCGTAAAGCATTTGCAGTTTTTCGATCTGTTGCTGGGCGACAAATCGCGATTTATCGACCTGCGCAACGAAAGCAGCAAATTTGTATTGAAGGCTTAACGGAGGAAGGGGAACTGTCATCGTCTCTAAGTCGTCTTTTGTAATTGCTTCTCTAGTTGCACCAGCCATTCTTGAATGTTCAAGAAGAAAACGCTGATATGAATCACTTGTAAAAATAGAATTTAAGACACGCGGCAACATTCTATTTGGATCACAACGCACAATAGAAACATGTTGATTGACACGGCCTCCTGCCAAATAATCAGGAAGAAGACAGGAACGGGCAACTGATGCACCAGTGATATTCAAAAGAACGTCTCCCTTGTGCAAGGTAACATTATCCAGCTTTTTTGCTTGAATTTCATCGATATAAGCTAAATCTTTTGATTCAAAATAGCCATTATGAACATTCATGCTTCTAATCAATGGAATGCCTGATGTTTTATAAGCAGCTTTACCGCCACGAGGCGTAGCGCCAGAGCCGAGTTTAGTGCAAAGAGAAGCTAATGTGATGCGCGCCCATCTGTTCTCTTCGACTGGGTCTCCGAACATTTCGATAAACCGGGATTTGACGAGAGTATCCAGTTGTTGAATCAGCAATTCCGCTTTTGTTCGTGCTTTTTCAATGGAAGAGAGCAAATCAATACGCTGATGCTGCAATTCCAAACTCGGAATCGGAAAAACCGCATTAAGCAAGGTTTTTTTATTCATACGAGGCATTTTCGATCCAGCGGTAGATGATACCGCCAAATTTACAAATGAATTAGAACGCAGCAAATAGGCAAAATAACGTCGATCAAGAACTTCGGGATTCACAATAAGCGGCAACATTTCCGATGTCGCTAATCCCGGTTCATCCGCTACAACCACTTTATTTAGATTCGGGCGAAGCTTGGAATATAAAACCGCATCAGCAGTAAACGCAACAGTCGAAGTACCAGCAGAATCAGCTTTCATCCGATTTTTTACGATGACTTTGCCTGTACCTTTTTCTACCGCATCTAGGTTAAGCACCCAAACATTATTGCCAGATGGCATTGAAGCTTTCTCAATCTTGACAATGTCTCCAAGCCGCACCTTCTTTCCGACAAATTGGGGTTTGTCAGTCATTCTGGCCACCTCCGAGCATTTTGTGCAGTTCCGCGAGGCTTTCCGTCATCTGCCTGTTCAAATCATCAAGATCGGCGAGGATTTCCTCAGTCGGTGGATATTCAATACGTTCGTACTTTGTTTCCGCGTACTTGTTGAAGCTGAAATCGTAATCGTTTTCCGCGATCTCACTCTTCGGCACCAGAAAGCTCTTATCAGTACGGGCGCGCTGTTCTTCCGCGTCGAGGTTTCCCCATCGCTCGAGAATGTCGGGAATGTCGTTGTGCTTCTCGTCCGGGTCACGCTTGTCGTCGAGCGTGTATCCGTCACCCTCCATGTTGTAGAGCCAAACCTTGTCCGTGCCGCCCGCGTCCGTCTTTGTGAACACGAGAATAGCGGTGCTTACGCCCGAATACGGCTTGAATACTCCTGACGGCATGTAGATAATCGCTTCAAGCCTCTGGTTGTCCACCAGTTCGGCGCGCAACTGCCGGTATGCTTTCGAGTTGGAACGGAACAGCACGCCGTTCGGCACGATGCACACGCAACGGCCACCAAGCTTGAGCATGCGCAGGAACAATGCGACGAACAACAGCTCCGTCTGCTTAGTTTCCACAACCGCCTTCAGCGAATCATCGATGTCCTCAACATCCACGCTGCCGGTAAACGGCGGATTGGCAAGAATCAAATCAAACTTGTCGCGGATGGTGTTCAGACGGGACAAGCTGTCCTGGTTGCGGATGTCGGGATGATCGATGGAATGCAGCAGCAGGTTCATCGCGGAAATGCGCACCATGGTCTGATCCGTGTCGAAACCAGTGAACTGCTCGCCGGAGAACGTCTTCCACTGTTCCTCGGTCATCTCCTGGCCATGGTTCTTTCTGATGGATTCGGCTGCGGAAATAAGGAATCCCGCCGTGCCGCACGCCGGATCACAGATAAGCTGGCCGGGTTTCGGACCGGCAAGCGCCACCATCATGTTCCTGATGTGCTGTGGTGTGCGGAACTGACCGTTCGTGCCCGCGGTATTGAGCTTGCTCAGCATGTATTCGTACAGGTCGCCAAGATCGTCAGCGTCCTGCACGTAGTTCGACAGCAGCTCGTCGATGCCGGAAACGGCCTTTTCAAGCGTCTTGGGCTTGTTGAAACCGAAGGCAGCGTCCTCCATGCTTTCCGCAAAGGCGTTATCCGAATGCATGGTTTTGATGAACGGGAACGCCTTCTGGCTGACCACGTCAAACATCTGCTCCGCAGGAAGATCCTTGAACCGGCTCCAACGGATTGCCTGTCCTTCCTCCGTTTGCGGGAACACATGCTTAGCAGTCATCCCCAGCATTTCCATGTTCTCGGCTTCGAGCTCCTTGTCATCCAAGGATTTCATGAACATGAGGTACGTCAGCTGCATGATGACCTCGATGGGGTTGGTGACACCACCCTCCCACATGCGCTGCCAGATGTCGTCAACCTTGTTCTTCGTCGCTCCGGTAATCATTTACTATCGTCCTTGCTTGTTTCCTACGTTACGTAGTCTACCGGCATTATCGTTTGGCCATCGCATCCAGCCATCCGAAATTATGTACATTCAACTCTCAACTAGCTCTCTCAGAGTTTCCCGGAATATGTGTTCTGCAAATCACGGATATGTTCGTGCCGAACTGCCTTATCTATAATATTCAGGCTTTCCAACCTGTCCGCCACTGCGTTCATGTCAGGCCCCATGCATTGCGGATGGTCAAGCACCGTAGATCTCAGATCATTCGTATGCACCACGAACTCGCGATCGGAGTGAGTCTTCACTTTGAACTTGGTACGATTCGCAAAGCATACAATCGAAATGAAAACCGAATCTTCCAATCCCAATAATTCCTTCAAACATTGAATGTGCCCGTAATTCTGCCGCAAAGGCGAATGGATTTTTTCTTTTGTTCTTGCCAAGGTACATGAACCATTCAGAATATTTGGAATCGCCATAAATCGTGCCAGTATAGTTCTTCGCCTCCACTACGTAAATGCCATACACCGAAACAACCACATGATCGATCTGATGCAGTCCCGTCGAATCCTTGAGCACCAAATCGTTCAGCAGACGGTACTCTGATTGTGGCAGTTTTCTCAGTTCCTCACTGGCCCAATGCTCACCAGCCTTGCCAGTAATTTGATTGCCCCAAATCGTTACGATTGTCGCAAGAATCAGAATCGGCAGAACAATCGCGACATACCAAATAGTCAAATCCAACTGAGCAAAAGCAACGGTGGCAAAACGCATCACTGCGACCCTTCTTCCTTGAACAACCCTCACTTGCAGCATACCCCCTATTTCGCACACTTCAGAGTAGAATGACGAAACATAAGACTTGCGAAAAATCAAGATCACAATTTCTCTAAACAGAGGACACAAGCAGAAAACGCGGAAGGAATGCAGGATGGCTGGAAAACACGTCCGAGTGTCCGCTAAAAAGAAAAGTCGTGCTACGAAACGGTCCTTTTCATCTTCCGATGTGAAAAACATTTCCCGGCAATGCCGGGAATTCAGAAAACGTTAGACGGAATCGCAACATCCGACGTCATTTACCGGGACTCCATCCAGCAGGCGGCAAACTGTTACGTTGCCGCGCAGGTTCTGAAACTCATGGAGAAAATCCCGGTAGAAGAAGTCAATCGGGACAAACGCGGCATCCGTGTAAAAGCGCTGCGCGATAGTGGATACGTAATGTACGCCGATATACTGACCGCTTCTATATATCAGTTGGCGGCCGTACGAGGTATCAGTGAAGACGGCGCGCGAATCATCAAACGAATCGTCGGTGAAGCAGCCGATAACGCTTCTGCAACAACGAAGCTACAGCTCAGCGCAGATAATCGAACTGAAGATACAACCCGCCTGATAATCGCAGTGTCCCAATACCAGCAGGCGAAACCGCTGGCAGATAAGAGCAGCCGGCTATCCCAGCAATATTCAGGCACCATCCAAAACGCTCTGGAAGGCCTCAAGGTCTCAGCCGGAACATTCCGTTGGCTGTTCGCATCCCGGCAGGAAAAGCAAAACGCCATCGAGTTATACAAGCTTCTTGATGAGACGCTACACGGTGAGTATGGGCAAACCGCGGAAAGGCTGCGAGTCGAATCCGACGCCATCGAATCACTTTCAGAAGACGCTGCATGGGATTCCTTCAAAAAACATCCCATCTCATACGCCAATACGCTTGAGGAAATCGTTCCGGGACTGCTGGGCAATGGCGATACTGTGTACGGGCTTCCGAAAGACCTTGCCAGGGAAGTTCAGGAAGAGTGCTTCTTTCCCGACGGATTGCTGTGCGATTTGCGTCGATACCAGGAATGGGGGCGTGAAATACATACTGCATCAAAAGAAAGTCCTTCTTGGCGACGAAATGGGCTTGGGCAAGACGATTCAGGCAATCGCCACCATGGTTTCGTTAAGGAATACCGGGGCAACGCATTTCATTGTCATATGTCCGGCGAGCGTCATCGTCAACTGGTGCCGCGAGATCCAAAAATTCAGCAAACTGCGGGTCATAAGCGTGCATGGCTTCAGTCGAGAATCAGCATTGGAGGATTGGCAACGAACCGGCGGCGTTGCCGTTACCACCTATGAGACCACTGCGTATTTCAAGTTTTCCGACGATTTCACATATTCGCTGCTTGTAGTCGATGAGGCGCATTACATCAAAAATCCGAGCACGAACCGTTCGAAGAATACGAAGGCGATTGCGGAGCATGCGGAAAGGTTACTATTCATGACGGGCACCGCGTTGGAGAACAAGGTGGACGAGATGATCAATCTCATCAAACTATTGCAACCAAGCATTGCCATGCAGATATCCGGAATGAAGGAGCTCTCTTCGGCTCCCCAGTTCAGAGAAACCGTCGCCCCTGTGTATTACCGGCGCAGAAGAGAGGATGTGCTGACGGAGCTTCCGGAACTGTCGGAAATCAAGGAATGGTGCCAACTTGGCGACTCGGAAGAACGCAAGTACGAAGAAACGGTATTCAGCAAAAACTACAATGCCATCCGACGCGTGTCCTGGAACATACCGGACCTGAAAGACTCTGGCAAAGCGAAACGTCTACTGGAAATCATCGAAGAAGCGAAGTCGGAAGGCAGGAAAGTCCTTGTCTTTTCGTTCTATCTTGACACCATCCGGAAAATCGCGGACATGTTGGGTAGCCAATGCACCGAACCAATCAACGGATCCATCACACCAACGAGGAGACAAGAAATCATCGACGATTTCGACAAGGCGCCTGCTGGGCAGGTTCTGGTGGCACAAATCGTTGCCGGTGGAACGGGACTTAACATACAATCGGCCAGCGTGGTAATCATATGCGAGCCACAGTTGAAGCCATCCATCGAAAACCAGGCGATTTCCAGAGCGTATCGAATGGGACAAGCCAGAAACGTTCTTGTCTACCGCCTACTCGCCGAAAATACGATTGACGAGAAAATCACGGACATATTGGCACGAAAGCAGGAAGTTTTCAACGCGTTCGCCAACGAATCGGCCGCAGCGGAAAACGTCGAAGTGGATGAGAAAAGCTTGGGCAACATCGTTCAGGAGGAAATCGACCGTATCAACCAAAAACGAAATGGTATGGAAACGTCGACGGGAACCGTAGAAGTGATCGCTGTGGACAGCAATCGCTCCCAAGGAAACAATCGCGATTAGGCACTTGTGTCTGACATTCCACATACGGCTGCAATATCGCAAAAACCTGTGGTATTTCGTGAGTTACGGCATAGTACAGCCAGTCGCAATCAGACTCATCGTAATCATGCGCAATCCAATCGCGCATGTCACACTTACCCCACACCAAGGAACATCTGGCTCCATATTCCGGAACTCGTCTGGCAGCTTCTTAGCTTGCTCCCCCGCTCGTGCAATCGCTATGGCAACGGCATTCCGCTTTCTCATCATTGTCGGCGAATTCCTCAGCACCGAGTGGTCCGAAAAACCATTGCGCGTCTTTGAACGCCCGTACGATCAGCACAAAATGAAAAGCACTCTTGCGGATGGTTCCATAAATCACATCAGACGATACGGAACATCAGATTGGATGTTATGAAGTCTACAAACAGCACACGCTATATCTCCGCCAAACGGTCAGACAAAGGTTCGGCAATATACTTCTTCCTCACCAAATCGATATCGTGTCCAAAAGTCTTTTTCAAATCATCGCGAAGTGTGAGCGTGTCAACCACTGGATTTGCCTCAGAACCAAGCTGATAGGTGAAATCAATATCTCAATTCACGTACACCTCACCGCGTAACATCGACCCGAACATGTACAGTTCAGCCACATGACGACGGAGCACAATCGGCTTGGCAATCCGCGCGATTTGCTCCACTGTGATCGACCGTGACATATCATCGAGCGCGTTCTGATATGGAATCGTCGACAAGTTTCTGTGAGAATCCCAAACGCCTGTACATCGCATTAAGCTGACCCAGCATCCGCATACTTCGCATAACCCCTTTCGCTCACATCCGAATAGAATGATGGGAAATCGCAGGACGTGCGCGCGAACCGACAATCGCAATTTCTAAAATCGTTGGAAAATCAAGGTTTTCAAAAACGATGAAATTCAGCCGCACACCCCTTTTCGCTCACGTCTGGAAGGAAATCGAGAAACCGCAAGACGTGCGCAAATCCAATCGAAAAGCAGGAGGTTTTAGATACGTTTGCCGACGAATCGGCCGCATCAACCAAAACGCAACAATGCAGATACAAAGGCACGAATGCGAAACATTCGTGACACAGCCGAATCACGGAAATGCCCCTTTACCTGCCCGACTTCGACTCGTGCAACAATGTGGCAATGCGAAACATGAAAGTGGCGGTCGGGCAGTTCACCGTACGGAAAAGCCGGAGCACAACATCAACATCATCAGCGGGTTCGCCAGCGAAGCAGCACGCAACCATACACGGATATTGTTGCTGCCAGAAGGTCTGATCGCCCGGAGTGACGACGACCCACACTACACGGCCGACCACGCGCAAACCATAGACGGCCCGTTCGTCACCGCGCTGCGCGGTATCAGCGAAGCCAACAATATCGCCGTCATGGGTACGGTCCATCTTCACGAAGACACTGTCGACCTGCCATACAACTGTTTCCTCGTCATCGACCATGGCCGGATTCTTCTCGAATACCGCAAGATTCATCTCTACGACGCGTTCGGCGAGCGCGAATCCGATTCGATCGCTCCGGGGCATGAGGTTCCGCCGCTGGTGGATATCGATGGCTGGAAGTTCGGTGTGATGACCTGTTATGACATTCGTTTCCCTGAGCTGGCTCGCCGTCACGCGGTGGCCGGCGCCGATGCGTTGGTTGTAAGTGCGGCTTGGGCGCGGGGCGAGGGCAAGGTGGATCATTGGACGACGTTGTGCAAGGCGCGTGCGTTGGAGAATACCTGTTATCTCATGGCGTGCAGTGAGCATAGCGGGCATGATATCGGCCATAGTATGGTAGTTGATCCGGCCGCGCGAATTCTTGCGCAGTCCGGCGAACGCGACGAACTGATTTACGCCGACCTGAATCGGGATCGGCTGGAGGACGTGCGCCGAATACTTCCCGTGCTCAAGAATCGTCGTATCACGTTGTAATCGCCTGCGCGCACATCAGGACGCGCAGGCGCTGTCGTTATTACTGTCCGGATGAGAAACGTGCGAGGACTCCGGACTTGGCCAAGGCACGGTATAGTTCCCATGATCCGAAGCCGGCGAATACGGCCGCGCTTAGCAGTTCGCATGCGGTGCCGATGAGTCCGCGCGGGCTGAAGAACGAGAACGCCTGGTAGTAAAAGAACAGCAGATAGAAGTTGTAGACGATGCCGACCGCCAGTGCCGCCAACAGTGTGACGCCAGGCGTCCAACGGCGGTAGCGGAACAGTGCAAACACCGTTTCGGCGGCGAGCGCCTGCACGAGCGCGATCACTACCAGACTCACACTGTATTTCGTGCCGAGCACCACTTCCACGAACGAGGCGACTAACAGCACGTAGGCCGACGCGCCCGGTTTGCGTACGATCAGCAAGCCCAGTGTGGCGGGGAAATAGAACAATGCGTGCAGCAGTGCCGCGGAGCCTGGAAGTATCAGAGTCAGTAAAGGAAACAAGCCATAGGACATGCCATCGAACACCCAGAACATCACGCCGGACATTACGCCGACGGCCGCTCCGACGGCGATGTCGACGACACGCCATTTCAGGGATCTGCGTGTTTCCTCCGTTGTTTGCGGAGCATGCTTCAGCATCGGGATGCGTGGTTTTTGGGTAATCGTTTCAGAGGATGGCTCTGCCATGATGAATCCTTGCCTTGGTTGACGCCGCGCACCGTGAGTTGGAGATCGCGGCGGTCGCCGTGGGCCGTTCCTCGACCTGCGCGGCCCGGGCAGGAACGACGCGCGCCATTATACGGCCTATTGTTGCCGAAAATGTTCCATGCTCCGAGTTCCGGCGGTTTTCGCTCCTCAACGCATAGGAAATTCGCCGCTCGCTGGCATGTATGATGCCATGTGGGAAAGCCAAGAAGCCGCGCATCCAGTCCAAAATGCGTGGCTTCTTGCTTGAGCAAGCACTGTTTCAGTGGGGAATGACTTCAGCAACGTCCTTCGTACAGGAAGTAAGACATGGGCTCGTCATCCGCCAAAAGGCTTGTCGTGCCGACCGTCAACCCGCTGGACGAGCTGTCTGTCGGATTCGGCCGCGAGGAACCATCGTTCCGGTCATCACGTTCGGCTTTGCGGATTAGTCCGCGATGGTCGTAGAAGCCGACATCGCATGTGCTGTCGGTGAACAGGAAGTATTCGCGCAGGCCGGCGTCATGGAATACGCCAAGCATATGGTTGAACAGTCTGCGCCCCACTCCCATGCCTCGTGCGGCCGGGGAAACGACGAACAGCACCACTTCGGCCTCGTACTCCTTGCCCGCGTCATGTTTCAACGCCTCGTCGGCCTGCAGAATGGCCAGCTGCGCAAGCAGACCGTGACGTCCCTCGTGGCTTGCCAGCAACGGCAACGTGAGGCAATGTCGGCGCAGCATATGGCGTGTCCGCTGCCGACCGGCGATATCCGAACGCAGCGATCCGAGAATCACGCCGAGCACTTGCCCATTAAGTTCGGCCACATATGCTTTGGTGGTGCGGGCCAGGCAATCCTGCATGTCGATTGCGGCAAGCCGATGCATGTTGCGCAGACGAATCGCCTTGCGTAGTTCGGCGCGACGCTTGTCTGGGCCTGACGTCTGTCCGACCTCGTCATGCGTGTTGTGTGAATCGTTGCCATCGTCGTACCATGCGAGCCGTATCAGCTCTTCCAAAGCGGGAAAATCGGTGCGACGCAACGGACGGATGGTCGGTGTTTCACAAGTCATGCAACCATCCTATACCTCGCCCCTATCGAAGATGCGCTCAGGGCAAATGCAAAAGAATCGTTCGCATTCGGGCACGGTACGGCACTCTGCGGGAACGATTTCATTACGCTGATACACGGTATGAAGTGATGTAGGACGATGACGACACGAGGCTTGCGATGAAGATGATGCTGCGACGGCTGGCGATTGTGGTGTGTGTTGCGCTGGCATTGCTGTCGGCGGCCTACGCGTTCGCCGTGTTGAGGACGCATTCGGGCACGGGATTTTGGAAGGTCTGGCTGGTTCTCGCCGTTGTTTTCGCATTGCTGGCGATTGGCATCGCATGTCACTGGTGGGCGGCGCTTCCCCGGATCATCAGGGGCGCCATCATCGCTGTGGTGGCCATCGGCATTGTCGCGTTTTGCACAATAGAGGGTTGCATCATCGGCAATATGAACGCTCAGGGCGAACCGGATCTTGATTATGTGATTGTGCTGGGCGCGCAGGTGCGCGAGTCAGGCCCCAGCAAAGCGTTGCGCTATCGGCTGGACAGAACCATCGATTATCTGGAGGAGAATCCGGATACCATCTGCATCGTTTCCGGTGGTCAGGGCCATAACGAGCCGTTCTCCGAAGCACAGGGCATGGCCGACTATCTGCAGAAGCATGGGATTGCGGAAAACCGCATCATCCAGGAGTCCAAGTCGGAATCCACTATGGAGAACATCGTCAACAGCAAGAAGCTCATGCGGCAGGAGAACGCTTCGGTCGGTATCGTCACCAATGATTTCCACATGTTCCGTGCCTTGCAGATCGCACATGCCAATGGTCTGAAGCAGGCGCAGGGCATCGCGGCAAGTTCCCCGAAGGACATGCTGGTCAACAATATGGTCCGTGAGTTCTTCGCCGAAATCAAATTCCTGTTCTCATAAGCGCCAATCAGCGTTTCAGTGCCCGTCGTCACTACGCAAGATGCGTGCCGCGCGGCAGCCATTCCTTCTTCGGCAGGGTTGCGAATGTGGGCCATTGTTCCGCAGCGGCACCGGCCGCGTCCAGCCGACGTTGGAAGCCGGGCCATTTCGGGTCGGCTTCCAACAGTCGTCCGAGCAGTATGGCGGTGGCGTGAGCGTCGCTTAACGCGCTATGCGCATCCTCGTTGGCAATGCCGAAATACTCGCAGCAGTCGGCGAGCTTGCCCCGTCCGATCAGGGAACGCGACAGTTTCATCGTGCACAGCATGGTGCTTTGATCGACCGGAATGGAAGCTCCCATACGCGAGTATTCCGCAAGTAGGAACCGTGAATCGAACGACACGTTGTGTGCCACGAACACGCGTCCGGCGAGCAGGTCGCGCAGCTCATGCGCGATACCTTCGAAATCGGGAGCATGCAGCAGTTCGCGTGCGGTAATGTGATGCACCCATGAGGCGCCGACACTGCGATCGACATGAATCAGCGTCTCATGCTCGTCTTCGAGCGTACCGTCCGGAGCCACATGCACCAGGCCGATTTCGATGGCCCGGTCGCCTTTTGCGGGACTTAAACCCGTGGTTTCGAAGTCGACTACCGCATATCCTTGAGAATTCATCACACCTGCCAGTATATAGGTCCGGTTAAGGTCCGGTTAGCTATCTCTGCTGCTCGTCAGACGTTCGCCGAAGCGGCCTGCGCTATGGTTCGGATATCGTCTGGAGTCGTTCGGCAGCATCCTCCAATGAGTCGGGCTCCCGCGTCGATCCATTGCGGTACCAGATGGGCGAAGGCCGGTTCGGAACCGGTGGGATTAGGCGACCAGGTTTTGGTTTTCGAATCGTAGATGTCACCGTTGTTCGGATACACGATGATCGGCTTGTCCGTAACCTGTCGGATGGCCCGAATTGCTGGAAGCACACGATCACGACGGCCAAACCGGACACGGACACCAATACCAGATAAACCGTGGAAGCGGCCACGACGCTGGACAGCAATGCCAGCAGACCGCCGATCATGCTCAGGCAAAGCGCGGTCATCGGCACTCCCCTGCTATTGGTTTTGGCGATGTTGTGTGGGATCATGTCTTCGTTCGCCAAGGACCACAGCATGCGTGTGGAGGCGTACAACCCGGAGTTCGCAGCCGAAAGAATCGCAGTGAGCACAACGAAGTTCATCACGTCGTCGGCGAAAGGCAGACCAATGGAGTTGAACACCAGCACGAAGGGGCTTTCGTCCACACCGGCGTCCTGCCAAGGAATCAGCGAAGCCATGACCACGATGGAACCGATGAAGAAGATGACGAGACGGAACAGGGTGGTGTGGATCGCCTTCGGGATGGCTTTGTCAGGATCTTTGGTCTCGCCGGCCGTTACGCCGATCAGCTCGGTGCCGGAGAAGGCGAAGTTCACCGTCAGCATGGTGGTGAACACCGGCATCCACCCGTTGGGGAACAATCCGTCCTTCACGAAGTTCTCGAATAGCGGCGCATGGTCATACCCTTGAATCGGCAGCACGCCGAACACCGCGCAACCGCCTATGAGGATGAACAGCACGATGGCCGCCACTTTGATGAAAGAGAACCAGAATTCGGTTTCCGCGAAGAAGCGCACGGAAAGCGCGTTCGAGGTGAAGATCACCACGATGAACAGGGCACTCCAAATCCATACCGGCGTGCCGGGGAACCATTTGCGCAGATAAGTCCGGCAGCGGTGAATTCGGACCCCAATGCGACCGTCCAGGTCAGCCAATACAGGATCGCGACGGTGAAGCCTGTTCCAGGACCGATGGATTTGGTCGCATACACATGGAATGAGCCGGTTTCCGGCATGGCGACGGAAAGCTCGCCGAGGCTGAGCATGACCAGATACACAATCACCGCGCCGATAGCGTAGGCGATGACCGTGCCCAATGGGCCCGCCTAGTTGATGGTGTAGCCGGAGCTGAGGAACAGTCCCGTACCTATCACGCCTCCCAGTGAAATCATGCGGAGGTGGCGTACCTCCATCTTGCGTTTCAAATCGGTATGCGTGGTCTTCGCAGGGTTCTCCCGCGTAGCGTCCTTCATTTGATTCTCCCCTCTATCGTCGGCGGAACATGTCGCCGACGCCTGATTCATAATATTGGTTGCATCATTGAGGAGAGTCGAACCTCCAGTATTTGAGAGAAAAACGAAGAAGGCTGGAATCATCAAAGGATTCCAGCCTTCTTTACGCGTTTGTCAGCGCTTTAGCCTATCGGCGGCAGCGATTCACTCGGCGTCCTTGTCGGCGGCGAGCTCGTCGGCCACAGCGGCGGCTGCGGAAGCGGCTTCAACGCTCTCGGACTCTTCGTCTTCAGCGGCTTCGCCGAGGAAGGCGCTCAGGTCCAGGGTCTCGCCCTCGGACTTGAAGGTCACGGCGCGCATGCCGGAGAGCAGGCCCTTGGAGCGGCCGACTTCCTGCACGGCGGAACCGATCTGGCCGTTGCGGATGATGGCCTGGATGAAGGCGTTCGGATCCATGCCATACTGCTGGGCGATGGAGGCGAGGAAGTTGAAGACCTCACCCTGGGAGACCTTGACGTCCATGGTCTCGGCGAGCACGTCGAGCACCATCTGGTCGCGCAGTTCCTTCTCCACGGTTTCTTCGGCTTCGGCCTTCTGCTCCTTGGTGGCCTTGGACGGATCCGCGGTCACGTTCTTGAGCTGCTGCTCGACCATTTCGGCCTTGACGCCCTTCGGCACCGGAATCTCGAGGCCATCCTCGAGCTTGGCGATGAACGCGTCACGAGCGGCGGTGGCCTGACGGCCTTCGGCGTCCTGAGCGGCGACCTTCTTCAGGTCTTCCTTCAGCTCGTCGAGGGTGTCGAACTCGGATGCTTCGGAAGCGAAGTCGTCATCGAGTTCCGGCAGTTCCTCGGCCTTGACGGAATTGACCTTGACCTTGATCAGGGCCTTCTCGCCTTCGTGCTTGCCGGCCTCGAGGGTGCCTTCGAAGCTGGTTTCCTCACCGGCGGACAGGCCTTCGAGGGCCTCATCCAGGCCGTCGAGCATGGTGGCGGAGCCGAGCTCGTAGCTCACGCCCTCCTGGGAGTCGACGGTTTCGCCGTCGATTTCGGCGTTGAGGTCGATGTTGGCGTAATCACCCTTGGCGGCCGGACGGTCGACGCTCACGAGGGTGCCGAAACGCTGGCGCAGGGCTTCCAGACGGTTGTTGATGTCCTCATCGGTGACCTCGGCCTTGGCGACCTCGATCTCCATGCCGTCAAGAGCCGGCAGTTCGATGTCCGGGCGACGCTCGACGGTGGCGACGAACTTCAGCTTGGTCTCATCCTTGGCGGATTCCGGCACGTCCTGAACGTCGATCTCCGGCTGGGCCATCGGGTGGATCTTCTTGGTTTCGAGAGCCTTGGAATACAGCTCCGGCACGCCGTTGTTCACAGCTTCGCCGGCGACGGCACCGAAGCCGATACGCTGGTCGATGATCTTGCCGGGCACGTGGCCCTTACGGAAGCCAGGCACGTTGACCTGCTTTGCGATTTCCTTGCGAGCCTCGTCGAGATACGGGTTGAACTCCTCCGGGTCGACGGTGACGGTGAGCTTCACCTTGGTCGGCTCAAGATTCCTGACGCTGATTTTCACGCTTGCGCTCCTGAAAAATACGGTTCTTCATATTTCTGCCGTTAGGCAACCTCTACATAATAGCGCGACTTACGGACTCTGCAACTAGGGAGACCTGCCAGTCGCGTGCGCCCTGTTCGCTGAGGAATCGCGCGACGTCACGCTTACGAGGTTCGTCCGTCCAGCACAGGTTACGCAAATACTGCGGTTTGATGACGATTTCCACAGGCGTGCGCGTGTCCTCCGCTATCTGGGAGACCGCCTTGCGCACCCTGTTGAGCACTTGCAGACGTTCCGGATACCGTTCCTTCCACACGCGAATCGATTTGGGAGCCGAGGCTGACTGCGATTCATGACGCCGCGCGGCGCCGCCGTCCACGTCCGGCCATTCGCTTGGCGGCAGGGCGAGCGCGTCCTGGATGATGTTCTTCCACATGCTCGGTTTGATTTTGCGTTGAATCGGCGCGTACCGTTCGAACATCTTGTCCTGTTCGGAATCGGTATGGATGCGCACGCGTTCGTTGATGGAGCGAATCGAACGGAATTGCGCAGCGTTGTGTGGTTTGCGTTTCGCCACTTCGATGATGGAGCTGTCGGACAGTAGCAGGGTCGGCGCGATGTCGTATTCGCGCGCGAGTTCGTCGCGTCGGGTCCATAGCGCGCGGACGATGGCCAGCGCCTGCCGGTCACGCATGACTTCAGTGATGTGCGAGACATGCATCCAGGGAATCGGATGCTCCTTGCGTGGTCCCAGACCTTCTTTGAGCGCGTAATCGAACTCTTCCTGGGCCCATTCCATCTTGCCTTGGCGTTTGAGTTCGGCGCGCATCTTCGTTTCAAGCTCGATGAGCAGTTCGACGTCCAACGCCGCGTAATTTCGCCAGTCGCGGGGCAACGGACGATACGACCAGTCAGCCGCGGAATGTTCTTTGGCAAGGGTCAGTCCAAGAAAATGCTCGGTGACGGCGGCGAGTCCGAATCGTTTCAATCCCAGCAGACGCGCGGCGATTTCCGTGTCGAACAGCCGTTGCGGTTCCATGCCGAGTTCGGCGAATCCCGGAAGATCCTGCAGGGAATCATGCAGAATCCATACCGCATCTCCGACGGCACGGTTGAAATCGTTCCAATCCGCCCCGGCCGCGGCGAGCGCCTGCGGATCGAGCAGGCCGATGCCGGCTCCGTCGCGTTTGAACTGCACCAGCCAGTCCTCATGCCCATACCGGAAGCCGGATGCGCGTTCCGCGTCCGCGGCAAGGGAGCCATGTGAGGAAGCCAGCTCACTGCAATAGTCACGGAATGCCGGCAACGTGTCGATCACGTTGGGCACGCCTTCGCGCGGTTCCGCCAGCAGCTTCGGCTCGTCAGTCAACGGGGTTTTCCTCCTCGGATTGCGTCATGGACCGGAGGAACGACGCCCACTGTCCGACTTGGGAGCCGGCGTCAAGGCCTCCATCGGCATAGTCTAGTGGAGTCCAAGACACCCGGATCTCGCAGCCCACCCTGGGCACGTCGGGGTCATGGCCGAATGCTGTGTTTTGGGTGACTGTGACGGTGCCGGATACATGTTCGGAATCGTTTGGATTGAGACGTTCCATCATCATGTCCCAGTACATGCCCGGAGTCAGGCAGTCGTCCTCCTTGTCGGGCAGTGGCAGGGATGCGAAAGCCACGCAACGCCAGTGGGAGTGCCAGTCCTCTCGGAATTTGAGCGAGTACAGGATCATGATCCAGCCGGATGCGTATGTTTCATCGCATTCCAACGCGACGCCGATGCCGAAGTTCGCCATGGAATTGGGCACCGGAATCTCACGGTATGTCATGCCTTTCGAACGCCGCATACGGTCCACGGAAAGCACCGCGTTCCAGACTTGGTCGGGAACGCCCTGCGGTCGCATAAGCATGGTCTGTGGGGCTTCGCCGCCCATATCCGCTCCCTTGCCATCGGCGCGCGCCACGTTGCGCGCATCTCGTGGAAAATCAAAGATGTCTGCCATAGTTCAAGGCTACGACAGAGAAGGGCATTTCGTAGTATTTCGAACCACTTTGCCACGCGTCGAATGTGAAGATTTTTCAGCGTATGAATAAATTGGTCCATGCCATCGATTCAGTCGGCGGCATGGACCAATACGAGACGTTCCGCATATCCAGCGAATATGGGGAAGCCATTGAGAGGACGGGCGTTTAGTACACGGTGAAGCCGTGCGACTGGAACTGCTCGACCACACGTTGTTTCATTGCCGCGGACGGGCCTTTCTGGTCCTCCAACGGGTATGGGATGTTCAGCATGTGCCACTTCGGACGGCCAAGCTGGTGGAAGGGCAATACGTCGATATGTTCCAACGCGTCGCCGAAGGTCTCGCAGATCTTCGCCACGTTCTCGACGTTTTCTTCGGAGGATGTGAGGCCCGGCACGAGCACGAAACGCACCCAGATCTTCTTGCCTGCCTTGGCCAGACGCTGTCCGAAGTCGATGGTCGGCTGCAGGATGCCGCCGGTCACCTTATGGTAGGTCTCCTCATCGCCGGATTTGACGTCAAGCAGGCACAGGTCGATGTCATCCACCATGTCATCGGTGTAGCTCGCACCGAGGAATCCGGACGTGTCAAGGCAGGTATGCACTCCCATCTGCTTGGCGGCATGGAACACGCGGGACACGAAAGCCGGCTGCATCATGGATTCGCCGCCGGAGAAAGTGATGCCGCCGCCGGTGGCCTTGAATAAATCGGCATACCGCTCGATTTTCTTGACCATGGCTTCGTAGTAGACGGGCTTGCCGTCACGCATCTTCCAAGTATCCGGATTCTGGCAGTACTGGCAGCGCAGAGGGCATCCGCTCATGAACACGGTCATTCTGGTGCCAGGACCATCCACGGAAGTGTTGATGTCCCACGAGTGCACGAAACCGATATCGCCGCTTTTCAACGCCTTGATGCGGTCGAGACGGTCCAAGCCGATTGGCGATTCGAATCCGGACAGGCCTCCCATCAGCGTCTGGTTGACGTAGTCCTTGGAATCCCTCAGCATGTGTCTGGTCGTGGAACGGAAAATATGTTCAGACATCAATGTCCCCTTTCATCTGCCATCCCAATCATATGGGAAAACGATATGGGAAAAGCGAAAGGGACGAAGCCACGAGCTCCGTCCCTTCGCATTACCGTCGTTTCATGCGACGGCTTTCATTTGGCTGATTGTGCCGTTCAGTCGACGACAGCGCCCTGGTGGAACGTACGGGAGATCACGTCGAGCTGCTGTTCCTTGGTGAGCTTGACGAAGTTCACCGCGTAGCCGGAGACGCGCACGGTCAGGTGCGGGTACTTCTCCGGATGCTCGACGGCATCCTCGAGCTGCTCCTTGCGCAGCACGTTGATGTTGGCGTGGTACAGGCCGTGGCCGTTGCCGGCGTCCAGGATGCCCACGAGGTTGCCGATACGCTCTTCCTCGTCGCGGCCCAGACCATCAGGGGTGATGGTGTTGGTCAGCGAGATGCCGTCAAGAGCGTCGTTGTAGTCGATCTTGCCGACGGAGAACATGGACGGCAGCATGCCGTGGGAGTCCATGCCGTTCTCCGGGTTGGCGCCCGGAGCGTACGGGGTGCCCTTCTTGTGGCCGGACGGGAAGGCGCCGGTGGCCTTGCCGTATTCCACGTTGGAGGTGATGGTCAGGATGGACTGGGTCGGGACGGCGTCGCGGTACACCGGCAGACGCTTGACCTGGCCCATGACGGTGGAGACGACCCACTTGGCGATGTCGTCGGCACGGTCATCATCGTTGCCGTACAGCGGGAAGTCGCCTTCGGTGCGGTAGCCGACGATCAGATCGTCATCGGCGCCTTCGACGTACTCGTTCTCGTGGCCCGGCGTGGTCTTGGCGTCCTTGTTGTAGATCGGGTAGACCTTGGCGTACTTGCATGCGGACAGGGAGTCGGCCGCGATCGACAGGCCGGACATGCCGCAGCCGAGGGTGCGGTACACTTCCTTGTCGTGCAGAGCCATCTCGATGGACTCGTAAGCGTACTTATCATGCATGTAATGGATGATGTTCAGAGCCATCACATAGGTCTCGGACAGCCATTCGAGGGCCTTCTCGTAGTTGGCCTTGACCTTCTCGTAATCCAGCGTGCCATCGGCTTCCGGCTTGATCGGGTCGATGACGCCCTTGTCGATGACCTGCATGCCGGTCATCTCGTCACGTCCGCCGTTGATGGCGTACAGCAGGGCCTTGGCGGAGTTCACACGGGCGGCGAAGAACTGCATCTGCTTGCCCACGCGCATCGGGGAGACGCAGCATGCGATGGCGGCGTCGTCGCCCCAGTGGGAGCGGATTTCCTTATCGGACTCGTACTGGATGGCCGAGGTGTCGATGGAGATTCGGGCGCAGAAGCGCTTGTAGGCTTCCGGCAGCTTCGGATCCCAGAAGATGGTGATGTTCGGCTCCGGGCCAGGTCCGAGGTGCTCGAGGGTCAGGGTGTTGAGCAGACGGAACGAGGTCTTGGTGACCATGGTACGGCCGTCGTCGCCGAAGCCGGCGTCGGACCAAGTCGCCCAGTACGGATCGCCGGAGAAGATCGCGTCGTAATCCTTGGTACGCAGGAAGCGCACGATGCGCAGCTTCATGACCAGGTTATCGATGATCTCCTGTGCGTCGGTCTCGGTAATCTTGCCGGCCTTCAGGTCGCGCTCGAAGTAGACGTCGAAGAAGGTGGAGACACGGCCGAAGGACATGGCGGCGCCGTCCTGGCTCTTGACGGAGGCGAGGTAGCCCATGTAGGTCCACTGCACGGCTTCCTGTGCGGTCTGTGCCGGACGGGACAGGTCGAGGCCGTACTCGTTGCCGAGGTTGATCAGCTGCTTCAGGGCCTTGATCTGCTCGTCATGCTCTTCGCGGAAGCGGATCCAGTGCTCGATCTCCGGCTCGGTGAAGTCGTTGCGGTACGGGATGGAGTCCTTGTCGCGCTGCTTGAACTTGATCAGCGTGTTCACGCCGTACAGGGCCACACGACGGTAATCGCCGATGATGCGGCCGCGGCCGTAGGCATCCGGCAGACCGGTGAGGATCTTGTTGTGGCGAGCTACCTTGATCTGCTTGGTGTAGACGCCGAAGACGCCGTCGTTGTGGGTCTTGCGGTACTTGGTGAAGATCTTCTTGATCTCCGGATCGGGCTCCTTGCCGGCTTCCTTGATGGCCTGCTCGACCATACGCCAGCCGCCGTTCGGCATCATGGCGCGCTTGCACGGCACATCGGTCTGCAGGCCGACAATCACATTGTCGACTTCCGGGGAATCGATGTAGCCGGCCGGGAAGGCGTCGATGCCCGCCGGGGTGTGGGTGTCCACGTCGTAGACGCGCTGCTTGCGCTCCACGGACAGATAGTTGTCGTCCAGATACTTCCACAGGTGCTTGGTCTTGTCGGTGGCGTCAGCCAGGAAGGACTCGTCGCCCTCATATGGCGTGTAGTTCTTCTGGATGAAGTCGCGGACATCAATGTCCTTCTGCCAGTTGCCCTCGGTGAAGCCTTCCCAAGCCTTAGCCTCAAGTTCCTCCTGGGAGACCGCCGTTGCATCAACTGCTGCCATTTCCACTCCTTACTGGGTGTCGGTTGGCGACGCATCGTTACGCCGTCGCTACTTCACGATTGTAACGGCAATCATCTGCGAAAAGCCTGAAAACCACTCCCGAAATTAGTGACATAAATCACAATCGGGCGTGGTTTTCATATGGAATTCACTTTTCGGAAGATGCCGAGCCGTCCGCTGACCAGCGTTTCCATTCGCGGTCCTGTTCCTCCCATTTGAGATTGCGTTCCTGCACGATCTTCCACGCGTCGAGCGCGTCCTCACGGGTTCTGTACGGCCCCATGCGGTGGCTTGCCGGAGAGATCATGCCCAATTCCGGCTGCTCGGTGACGGTGTTGAAATACCACTGCTTTTCCATATCGGCTTCCTTCGGCTCTCGATGTTCTACTTGCGATCGCCGATTATTCGCGGAATGCGTTGGTGACCGGCAGACGGCGATCACGTCCAAACGCCAGCGCCGTCACCTTCGGTCCCAGCGGATACTGGCGACGCTTCCATTCGGCGCGGTCGACCAATCGCATGACCGTGTCGACGGTCGCCTCGTCGAAGCCGTCGGCCAGCAGGTCGGCGCGGCCATGAGCATGCTCGATGTACATCGCCAATACTTGGTCGAGCAGCGCGTATTCCGGCAGTGAATCGGAATCCTTCTGCCCTGGGCGCAATTCGGCGGACGGCGCCTTCTCGATCGAGTTGACGGGGATCATCACACCATCCGGCAGCGCAGTGCCCGCGCTCCCCTGCTCGTTGCCGACGACATGCAGACCGCCGATGCCCATGCCGGCGGCGGCAGCCTTGTTGCGCCAGCGGGAGATCTCCCACACGCGGGTCTTGAGCAGGTCCTTGATTGGCGCATAGCCGCCGACCGCATCGCCGTAGATTGTGGAATAGCCGCATGCCAGTTCGGACTTGTTGCCGGTGGCCACGGCCAGCAGTCCTTTGGAGTTCGAGTAGGCCATGACGATGACGCCGCGGATGCGCGCCTGCAGGTTCTCGGCGGCGACGCCTTCCAGTTCCAGCTGGTTTTGGAAGGAGACGAACAGCGGCTCGATGGGCTGGATGTCATAATGCGCGCCGATATTGCGCGCCAGATCAGCTGCATCGTCCTTGGATCCGTCGGACGAATACATGCTCGGCATGGAGATGCCGTACACGTTCTCGCCGCCCACCGCGTCGGCCGCCATGGCAGCCACGAGCGCGGAATCGATGCCGCCGGACAGGCCCAGGCACACTCCCTTGAAATGGTTCTTGGCCATGTAATCCTTCAGACCCAGCACGCAGGCGGTGTACACTTCCTCGTCCGGATCGGGTTTGGCTGCGATCGTACCGACCTTCTGATGCTCCGCGGACGTGTCCAAGTCGAAGAAGCTCAGATCCTCCATGAACATCGGCGAGCACTCAAGCAGGGTGCCGTCGGTGTCCACAACGAAGCTGCCGCCGTCGAAGACGAGGTCGTCCTGGCCGCCCACTTGGTTCAGGTAGATCATCGGGGCGTTCACTTCGGCCGCGCGGCGCACCGCGAGGTCGAGACGGGTGTCGGTTTTGCCTTCCTCGTATGGCGAACCGTTCATGGTCAGCAGCAGGTCGATGTTCTCCTTGGCGAGTTCGGCCACAGGGCCGCCGTCCTGCCAGATGTCCTCGCAGATGGCCACGCCGATGCGCGCGCCGTTCACGTCGAGCACCATGGATTTGTTGCCGGGGCTGAAGATGCGGAATTCGTCGAACACGCCGTAATTGGGCAGGAAATGCTTGTCGTAGCCGGCCCAGACAACGCCGTCGTGCAGGACGACGAGTCGGTTGCGCGGTTTGGAGGTTTCACGGTCGGTGCCTACAGTGCCGACCACCACATATAGTTCGCCGAGACTGTCGGATGCCAGTTCGGTGGCGAGCCAGTTGGCTTTGTCCCATGCGGCTTTGCGGAAGGTGGCACGCAGGGCGAGGTCTTCGATGGGGTATCCGGTCAATGTCATTTCCGGGAACACGACGACCTGCGCGCCCTGCTGAGCGGCGAGATGCGCGTACCGCATGACCTTGTCGGCGTTGGAATCAAGGTCTCCGACGCAGGTGTCGATTTGGGCGAGTGCGAAGCGAATGTCTGTCATAGCTGCCTAACTTACCGTTGATTTGTTGGATATGTTGTGTTTTTTACGATTATGAAAATTACGATTACGGCGTTCCGCACGTGGCGTCACGACAGTTCGTTGAGCACCGTCAGCGCCGCGTTGGCGTAGAATTCCACGCCGGCTTGCAGCGATTCGTCAAGACCGACGAAATGCGGGCTGTGCCAATCCGGGCAGCCTTCCTCGCCGTTGGATCCGATGAAGGCGAACACCGGCATGGTGACGGGCATGAAATCGCAGAAGTCCTCCCCCGCCATCGACGGGTGGATGGGTTCGAGCTGGGCGTAATCGCGCACGTTGTCGGCGACTATCTTGGATAGTTCCGTATCGGAGACGAGCGGGTTCTGGAAATCGTCCCAATCGATGTCGGCGGTGATGCCGTAACCGGAGGCGATGGATTGGACCTGCTGTTTGAAGCGCTTCTCCACCAGCTCGCCGTCGGTTTTGTGGAAATAGCGTACCGTGCCTTGGAAGCTCGCCTTGTCGGGTACGACGTTCCACACGTGGCCGCCGTGCATTTCGGTGATGGACAGTACGAGCGGATGGAACGGCGATACGTTACGGCTCACGATGGTCTGCAATGCGAGGACCATCGTGGCGAGCGCCTCGATCGGGCCGGTGCCCTTGTGCGGATAGCCGGCGTGTGTGCCGGTGGCGTGCAGGGTTACATGGAATTTCACGCAGCCGGCCATCATCGGTTCGGGGCCGACGGCGATCTGTCCGGGCGCGTAGTTCGGGTTGTTGTGCGCGCCGATGGCGGCTGATACGTCGGCGAGCAGTCCCGCGTCGACCATGGCCTTCGCGCCGAGGCCAAGTTCCTCGGCGGGCTGGAACAGCAGTTTAATGGAGCCCTTGATGTGTTTGCGGCGCTTGGCGAGCCAGAACGCGGCACCGAGCATGTACGACATGTGCAGGTCGTGGCCGCAGCCGTGCATCACGCCGTCGTTGACGGATGAGAACGGCAGACCGGTGTCTTCCTGGATGGGCAGACCATCGATATCGGCGCGCAATGCGATGCGTGGTCCCGGCTGGTCGCCGCGGATCAGTCCGACCACGCCGGTTTCGAGCGGATTGTTGAGCACTTCGATGTCGTGTGCGCGCAGCAGCTTCTCAATGTAGGCGCTGGTCTCGTATTCCTTGAAGCTGCGTTCGGGGTGTGCATGCAGATAGTGCCTGATTTCGATGATCTCCGGCGTGATTTCGATATGTTCGCTCATGGTTGACGATTGTAGGCACATCCGGCCGTTTTTCCTATTTTCGTGGTCGTGTTCCGTGCCGTGCACGACGTTTTCGCACATATCCTCGTAAGCTGGATACCGGGTTTGACATGGTTTTTCATGGAGGCAGCATGGCTCAGGACATCAAGACGGCGTTTTTCGACATCGACGGCACGTTGACGAGTTTCGTCACGCATGTGGTGCCGCAGTCCACCGTCGACGCGTTGCATGCATTGCAGCGCAATGGCGTGAAGGTGTTCATCTGTTCGGGCCGCGCACCCTCCTACATGGGCGTGGTGCTTGATACCATTCCCGTCACGTTCGACGGCATCGTGGGACTTAACGGCCAGTATTGCACCACGCGCGACGGTCTCGACTACCGGCATCCGATCGACCAGGCCGACGTGAAGCTGATCACCGACTGGCTTGAAACGCATGCCGACGTGGTCGCCAACTATGCGGAAAGCGACTACGGGTATTTCAATCGCACGAACGCCGCATTGGAACGCACGTGGAACAGTCTCGGCAAGACCGCGCCGAAAATCGACGTGCATGATCCGCGCGAACGCATCGCAAACCATTCCACGTTCCAAATCAGCCCGTATGTGGACGAGACGATGGAAGCCGAAATCGCCAGCATGTGCGGCAACGTGCGCGGCGTCAGATGGCATCCCGCTTTCACCGATCTGATTCCCGCCGATGGAGGCAAGGCGGTTGGTATGCAGGTGATGCTGGAGCATTTCGGTTGGACGAAAGACAATGCGATCGCATTCGGCGACGGCGGCAACGATGTGGACATGCTACGATTCGCGGGAATCGGCGTGGCAATGGGCAACGCCACCGACGAGCCGAAAGCGGCGGCCGATTACGTCACCGACAGCGTCGACGACGCCGGCATAGCCAACGCGCTTAAGCATTTCGGCGTTATATGACGGTGTTTCCGCAAGATTATTTACGATTCACAAGTCTGTTTTTCGCATATTCCTGCGGTTTTCGCGCCCTTTATAAATAATTCCGATAAGCGCGCGACGTGTTGCCGTCACAGGTTCCTCTATATTGGTCAATCGTTGGCCCGCAACCGCAGTAAGCGTCCGGGCCGTGTAGCGAAATTGAGAGAGAGGAACTCAACCATGCGTAACAAGAAGATTCTCGGCGCACTGCTCGCCGTCACCACGCTCGCGACCTTCGGCCTGGCAGGCTGCGGCAATTCCGGTTTCAACGGTGCCGCCTCCAAGGAGGACGACAAGACCATCACCGTGGCCGCCTCCCCGACCCCGCACGCGGAGATCCTGAACAAGGCGGTCAAACCGCTCGTCGAGAAGGACGGCTACAAGCTGGTCGTCAAGGAATTCACCGACTACGTGCAGCCGAACACCGCCACCGAGGATGGCGAGGTTGACGCCAACTACTTCCAGCACAAGCCGTACCTCGACAACTTCAACAAGGAGAAGGGCACGCATCTGGTGTCCGTGGAGGGCATCCACTTCGAGCCGTTCGGCCTGTACCCGGGCAAGACCAAGGAGCTGAAGGATCTTCAGGACGGCGCCACCGTGGCCGTGCCGAATGATGCCACCAACGAGGCCCGCGCGCTTCTGCTGCTGCAGGATGCCGGCCTGATCAAGCTGAAGGATCCGAAGGACATCAACGCCACGCCGAAGGACATCACCTCCAATCCGAAAAACCTGAAGTTCAAGGAACTTGAGGCCGCCGTCGTGCCGACCGTCATCAAGGATGTCGACATCGCAGCCCTGAACGGCAACTACGCCATCCAGGCCGGCTTCGACCCGACCAAGGACACGCTAGCCACCGAGAAGGCCGACGGTCTGGCCGCGAAGACCTACCAGAACATCCTCGTGGTGAAGGAAGGCAATGAGAACACCGCCAAGACCAAGGAGCTCAAGAAGGCTTTGAAGTCCGACGAGGTGCGTGACTACATCAACAAGAACTACAAGGGCGCTGTCGTTCCGGTCTTCTAAGACCCGCTTCGGCAGTAGGAGTTCAATGCCGCAGGTATACTACCCTGCGGCATTCTTGTTATGGAACACGATTAGGAACAGGACATTATGACGATTCAGATCGACCATCTGCACAAAAGCTACGGCAGTGGCGCCGAAGCGCATGAGGTGCTGCACGACATTAACCTGACCATCGATTCGGGTGAGGTCTTCGGCATTCTCGGCTCGTCCGGCGCGGGCAAATCGACATTGGTGCGTTGCATCAACCTGCTGGAACGCCCCACTTCCGGCAAGGTGCTCATCGACGGACGAGACATCACCGGCGTGAAAGGCAAGGAGCTGGCGGACGTGCGCGCCGGAATCGGCATGATCTTCCAGAACTTCAGCCTGTTTCAACAGCGCACCGTGCTGCGCAACGTGACCTTCCCGCTGGAACTCAACCACACGCCGAAAGCCAATCGTGAGGAACGTGCGCGGTATCTGCTCGATCTGGTCGGTCTGGCTGATCTGGCCGACCGCTACCCCAGCCAGCTGTCCGGCGGCCAGCAGCAGCGCGTGGCCATCGCAAGGGCGTTGGCCAACAATCCGTCCATCATGCTGTGCGATGAGGCCACCAGCGCGCTCGACTCCACCACGACGGCGCAGATCCTCGACCTGCTGCGTCGCATCAACCGTGAACTTAATGTGACGCTGGTCGTCATCACGCATTCGCTGTCCGTGGCACGCAACATCTGCGACCGTGTGGCCATGATAGACGGAGGCCGCATTGTGGAAATGGGCGATACGGAAGCGCTGTTCGCCGATCCGCACAGTGACATTCTGAAGACTTTGATCGCCGACGCGAAGGTGACGAACCATCGACATACGCACGAAACGGCGGATGGCGCGAAGAATGGGGCGGCCGATGATTCCGCCCAGAAAGAGGTGAAATGAGATGGGACAGGTGGTTTCGCAATTCATCGCCGATTATGGCGAACTGCTGGTCGAAGGCGTGCGTGACACGATCATCATGACTGCTGTGGCGACGCTGCTGGCATATGTGATCGGCCTGCCGGTCGGCGTGCTGCTCATCACGTCCGCGAAAAAGGGCATCCGTCCGAACGCACCGCTCAACACCGTGCTCGGCTGGATCGTGAACATCGTGCGTTCCGTGCCGTTCATCATTCTGCTGGTGGCCATCATCCCGCTGACCCGACTGATTGTCGGCACCTCGCTCGGCGTGCCGGGCGCCATCGTGCCGCTGGTCATCACCGCGGCTCCGTTCGTGGCGCGCGTGGTGGAACAGTCGCTCGCCGAAGTGGACGGCAGTCTGGTGGAGGCCGCGCAAAGCTTCGGTGCCAGCAACCTGCAGATCGTGTTCAAGGTGCTGCTGTTCGAAAGCCTGCCATCGCTGGTGCGCGGTGCGGCACTAACGTTCATCACCCTGTTCGGCTTCTCCGCCATGGCCGGTACCGTCGGCGCGGGCGGCCTGGGCGATATCGCCATACGTTACGGCTACCAGCGTTACCAGTACGACGTGATGACCGTTGCCGTGATCCTGTGCGTCATTCTCGTGCAGATCGTGCAGACCATCGGCGACGTGGTGTCCGACCATATCGACCATCACGAGCGTTGAGCCAGCACATTCGCGTTCCTTATGAAAAGCGGGTCCAAACGTTTGTTGTTTGGACCCGCTTTTCGTACGCGGAAAGAGACGCTGCTCGTAGACGATTACTTGTTGAGCTCGGCCTTGACCAGACCGGCCAGCTTGCCGCCATCGATGGTTTTGCCGGCAAGCGCGGCACGAGCGGCTTTGACGACGCGACCCATGTCCTTGGGGCCGGCCGGGTTCACTTCTGCCACGGCGTCGGCGACGGCTTTGGCGTAGTCCTCGTCGCTGGCGGCCGCCGGCAGGAAGGTTTCCAGGAAATCGGCCTCGGCGGTTTCGGGAGCGGCCTTGTCCGCCAGTCCCTTGTCTTCGTACAGTTTGGCGGTCTCACGACGGGTCTTGACGCCCTTCTGGATGACCTTGAGCGCTTCCTCGTCGGTCGCTTCGTGACCGTTGGCGATCTCCAGGTTCTGGATGTCCGCCAACGTCAGGTTGATCGGGTTGAGCTTGGCCTTGTCCTTGGCTTTCATCGCCGCGATCTTGGCTTTCTTCAGCGTGTCCTTCATCGACATGTTCGTTCCTCTTTTCTTGACCGTTCGAACACCGTCTTAATACTACGCGTCTACCAATCCGCCGTCCTGTATCCGTGCCGTCGGCATCCACGCCGGTCTCAAGCCCATGAGACACTTGGAGCCATGACTACAGTTATCATGCGCACCTCCGATGATAATCGTGGTCAGCTGTTTCTGGCTTTGTTCCAAGGCTTTCAATTTTTGGGAAACCTGCCGATTACCCTCGTCTTCCACGAGGCACCTACAGGCACCCAAGAATAATCCGGTGACATTCCACCGTTCTGCCGGCGCTCAACGTCTTCGCCGACCGGCGTGGAAAAGTGCAACCCCCCTGTGGTTTCATGATGTTCCGCATGGGTGGCGCCCAGAAGCATTCGCCCGGCAGTACGCCTCCGCGTCGGACAACAGGCAGAACGACACGCGGCCCACGCAACCGGACGGCCTTCACCTTGAACTCGCCCGCGTATCAAGTGCCCTTTGCCATAATCCCATCATCTCCCATCGAGTTAGGGGAATGCGGAACAAAAATCAGTTCATATCACTTTTTCTGTTCCTTGAACTGAGCCTGGCCTCTCCAGCAAGTACAATAGGGCTCATTCCTCCGCAGTTCGAGAATCGAGTCAATATGCGCCGAATTTGCCACATTCTTGCAGGTCTCCTAGTGTGTGCCGGACTCCTACGCACAGTAAGCGGCTTTATTTTTGACTACCTGCATCCAGAATACGTGTCTAGCTTTCCTTCATATCTTTATTTTTTACGAGCGGTTCCCTTCCTTGTCGCTGCTGGTGCTGTCGAAACTATTTTATTTCTGACAAAAAGGAGAAATAAATGAAGAAACTCAAACAAATTGTCACTGCTCTAGTATCTGTAATATTGGCTGGAACTGTGACAGTAAATGCGTCGGCAGCAGAATCTATCGAAACTCCCTATAGGAGTCCTATCCTATCTAGCTTTCCGTCTAATGCTTCTCTGGAAGATCTCGAGAAAGCCACAGATAACGAAGATCTGAGAATTATCTCATCTCCTTCTCGGGGCGCTAATTACAAAACGCGCGCTGCAGAGGCTGTAGCTTTACTGCGGATTTATTCCACTACAGGATCCGGCTCATCATCTAGTTTCACGAATCTCGGTCATTCTTGGCTTATGATCACAAACCTGTCTGGTTCTACGGCAAACATTGCTGGGATTAACGTTGCTGATGGTAAATCTATAACAGCAAGCACTTGGGATGAATCTGTAGATGTCAGTAGAGAACATAAGGGTCTGTGGCTCAATCTTGATTCGAAGCTTAATTCCAATGGTATTAATCTTCAGAATGTTTCCATTCAATTACCCTTAAGGCAAATTGATTTAAATACAGTGAATTCTAATATTAAAAATAACGATAAATGGGGCTATCTTAACAACTGTTCTACTTTCGCTTCAAAAATTTGGAATTCAATTGCTAGTGGCAGCAGTAAAGTTGACGCTGGAGCCATCAATACACCAGCCAGTCTAGCAAAAAGTATTACAAAAGTTGGCGAGGCAGAATCATACACGTTGTTAAAGTACAATACTTCTTCACCGCATTACGGTTCCGTATATTATGGCTATCCTCCCATAAAGAGTAATAACAATAATTAGATAACCAAATCTGTCTGGTAAAGCCGGACTAGTTTTATCTATAATGTGAGCCGCAAGTGTTGGCCTAGCGCTTGCGGCTCATTAAAGATGTCTTTCGCCAAATAAATCCGCGTGTCGGGACTGGTGACGTTTCGCCGGACTCGTCATTGATTTCACCGCCACCAATCATGCCACAAGGGTAGGGGGCTGCGGACGTTTTCTTGGTGAAACGTCAGGCACTTACTGCGGCGCGAACTGGATCCACAGGGCCAACGTGACACAGATTATCGAAGAACAAGGCATCGCAATCACGGCCCAACAGCGAAACGCCGGAACCGCTCGACACATCATTACCCAATGCATTGGTCTCAACCTTGGTGGCCAGCCACCCCATATCCCTGATCACAACCCGCATTCCTGCGAAGAGCAAGGAATATCCAGCCCCGGTCTCAAGCCCATGAGACACTTGGAGCCATGACTACAGTTATCATGCGCACCTCCGAAGGTGACATGCGCATGATGCTTCTTCTTTGGGATGTGACATCAGGAAACAGGTCACTGAAGATTGTTGAAATTCCAGTCAAAACCACTCCAAGAGCCCTGAACAATCCCGATTTTCCCGAAAGATAGAATCCCCGCGACCGAAGGATAGCTCCTTATTTAAAATCTCCGGCATAAGTAATTATGCTTTCTTCTAATGGTTTTCTAGAAATAGAGAAAGACAAAATGACCGATGTCCAATGGAGACAGGAAAAGACGGAAATGGGGATGCGTCGTCGCCTGCAAGGACGCGGACGGAAGCATCGTCTCCTGGCAGGCCCGTTACCAGAGTCCCGTCAATCCCAGGCAAAGAATCTACCGCCGATTCGGCGTGAAATTCCAGACCGAGGCGTACCGCTGGCTCGACGAGACCTTCCTCGCCGACCTCCAGCTCATCCTCATCGCCGTCTACCTGAAAAACACAGCCAAAAACCCAACCAGTGCAAACACACCCTAGTCATCATCCACTGACCGATCGATCTGTCGTACGTCCATTCATAGAGAAAAAGGGAATACATATCATGGACAAGACCGCATCCAAGAACGTGGCGTGGGTGGAAAGCCCCGACGGCTACCTTGACCGCACGCCAGTATTGCAATTTTCAATGACTTCGGTGCTGTTCGCCATCTTCGTCGAGGCCATCGACCTGAGCTTCCTGGAGACCTCGGCCGACACCTACGCTACATTGCTCGGCCCGAAGCGCCTGAGCACGCTGCGTCTCAACGTGGCCCAGACCATGAACGCGCTCGGCCTGCTCACCGGCATTCTGCTCGGCAAGTACCTCGTGTTCCAGGATTCCAACCTGCACACCGAAATGGAGAAACTGCGCGCTTCCGACCCCGAAGCCGCCAAGGCGTTCGGCACCGAACAGCTCGGCCACACGCTGCAGCCGTACATGGTGGTCATGGCCATCATGCTGCTGTTCATCGTGCTGTTCGCCGTCGTCGAGTTCCCGAAGTGCCGCCCGCAAACCTAGGAAGGCACCGAGGCCGCAGGTGCCATCATCGTGATGGATCTGGTCGGCGGCGCCATTCTGCCGATGGTCCAAGGCGCGCTCTCCGATGCCACCACGATGCAGTGCTCCTTCGTCCTGCCCGCCATCGAGCTGTTGGTCGTCGGCCTGTACTTCCTGACTGAATTCAAGCGCGACACGTACACCCCGCCCAGCTCAAGGCCATGGACGGAGAAGGACGAGGCCTGATTCCGCCCCTTTGTTCGTCATTCGTGTGACTTCACGAATCGACTGACCGCAACCGGTGAGATTCTCCGAACAGGAAATCTCACCGGTTTTTTCATATGGTGTACTCACGGCCACGCTCTTCACATCCTTTCGCGTGTCATGAACTAAAGCGGTTTAGAATAATGCTGTTCCCTTGATATGTATATCCCTCAAACAAAGAAGTTGAATTTATGACGACCACCGCGATACCGAAGTCGGTCTCGGATTTCATGCAGCACATCACGGACCTGTGCGGCACCGAACACGCCGCCTGGGCCGAGAACTTCAATGCCTGCTTTGCCAACACCCTGACCACCACGGTCAAACGGCATGACGACGGCACCACATTCCTGCTTACCGGCGATATCCCGGCCATGTGGCTGCGTGATTCGACCGCGCAATTGCGCCCGTATCTGGCCCTTGCCGCCGAAGACAGCGATATTGCGAACCTGATCGCCGGTCTGATACGGCAACAGTTCCGCTACATCACCATCGACCCGTATGCGAATGCCTTCAACGAGGAACCGAACGGTGCCTCCTGGGACAAGGACGACCGGTCCGACTTCTCCAGCCCCTGGCTGTGGGAGCGCAAGTACGAGGTGGATTCGCTGTGCTACCCCATCCAGTTGGCTTGGATGCTGTATGCGAACACCGGCAACACCGATCACTTCGATGCCGAATTCATCGACGGCGTCAAGAAGATTCTTGACGTCTTCGAGACCGAGCAGCATCATGAACGCTCCCCGTATTTCTTCATCCGCGACACGGACATCCCCACCGAATCGCTGAGCAATAACGGCAAGGGGTCGCCGGTGGCGTACACCGGCATGACCTGGTCCGGCTTCCGCCCCAGCGACGACGCCTGCACCTACCACTATCTGGTGCCCTCGAACATGTTTGCCTCCGTGGTGATGAGCTATCTGGAACGCATCTTCGGCGGTGAGATTCTGAATGATGCCGATATCGCCGCCCGTGCCGGCAAGCTGCGCCGCACCATCACCGAAGGCATCGAAGCCCACGCCAAAACGACGAACCGCAATGGAGAGACGATTTACGCGTTCGAGACCGACGGCCTGGGTCACGTCAATATCATGGACGACAGCAATGTGCCCTCGCTGATGGCGGCCCCTTACTTGGGGTACTGCGCACCGGACGATCCGACGTATCTAGCGACCCGGCGCACGCTGCTCAGCGACGAAAACCCGTACTACTACGAAGGCGAGTATCTCAAGGGCATCGGCTCACCGCACACCCCGCCGCGCTATGTGTGGCCGATCGCGCTGTCTGTCGAGGCGATGACCAGCGACAGCAAGGACTTCAAGGCGCATAGTCCTCGACCGTCTTGTAGCCACCGACGCCGGTACACATCTCATGCACGAAGGCATCGACGTGGATGATCCAACCAAGTACACGCGCGAATGGTTCAGCTGGTCGAATATGATGTTCTGCGAACTGGTCATGGACTATTTCGACATTCGCGTGAAACACTAAGACGTGTCCGCCGCATGCTCATTGCGCACCCACCGCATGTTCTCATTAAGGAAAGGAACAATCATTATGACCAATAACCCACGGTATACGCTCGGCACCGAAGCCAACCGCATTTTCATGGCTTCCGAAACCTACGAGCTGCTGAAGTTCGGCAAGGGCTTCCCAGCACCGAACGGCGGTTCCGGCTGGCTGAACGCCGACGGCACCCTCGACCCCTCACACGGCGTCGAAACGTGGATCACCAGCCGTATGGCCCATGTGTATTCGATTGGTGCCATGCTCGGATACCCGGGTGCGGGCGAGCTGGCCGACGCGGCGCTCAAGGGATTGACCGGCATTCTGCATGACGACGAGCACGGCGGCTGGTATCCGCAGGTGTTCGCGGACGGCACCCATGCGCCGGGCAAGGTCTGCTATGCGCATGCCTTCGTGATTCTCGCCGCGTCCTCCGCCCTGCTGGCCGGACGTCCGGGTGCCAAGGAACTGCTTGACGAGGCGCTTGCCACGTATGACAAGCATTTCTGGGATGACGAAATCGGTTTGGCCGTCGATACCTGGAATACCGAATTCACCGAGCTGGACCCGTATCGCGGCCTCAACGCCAACATGCACACCACCGAGGCATTCCTGGCCGTGGCGGATGCCACAGGAGACAACGCCTATCGAGTACGCGCCGGACGCATCATCGATCATGTGATCGGCTGGGCGAAGCACAACGAGTGGCGCATCCCCGAACATTTCAAGTCCGACTGGTCGCTGGACCTCGAATGCAACGTCGACAAGAAGGATGATCAGTTCAAGCCGTACGGCGCCACGCCGGGTCACGGCATCGAATGGGCCCGCTTGATCACGCAGTGGGCGTTAAGCTCCTTCGCCAACCTTGACGGCGCACAGCCGTACGTCGACGCCGCCGAGCATCTGTTCGCGCGTGCCGTGGCCGACGCATGGAACGCCGACGGCACCGTGGGACTCGCCTACACGACCGACTGGAACGGCAAGCCCGTGGTCACCGATCGCATGCATTGGACGCTGGCCGAATCGTTGAACACTTCCGCCACGCTGTATGCGGCCACCGGCGAGGAGATGTACGCCAACTGGTACGCCACATTCGCCCAGTATGTCGATGAGCATGTCATCGACCACGAGGGCGGTTCCTGGTTCCATCAGCTTGACAAGAACAACCACGTGATCGGCACGGTCTGGCCGGGCAAGTCCGACCTGTACCACGCCTTCCAGTCCACGCTGATTCCGTTCCTCGACCCGGCCGTGTCCATCGCCACCGCGGTCAGGAACGCGGCCTGACCGGCAGTATCTCAGCCCTCTTCTCTCCTCCTCCTTCAACGACGTTGGCCCCCGTTTGATAACGGGGGCCAACGTCGTATGGGATTGGAAGTGCTGACTCAGAATCTGTGGTTTCTTTATTCCACAGGAGCTACAGGCTTGGCCGTACTGTCCCTGACCACCAGCTTCGGGGTGAGAATTCGACGGTTGCCGCTCACCTGTTCGCCGGCGAGCACTTTGAGCAGCAGTTTCGCCACTTTGGCACCGTATTCACTGGCGTCACGATGCGCTGAGGTGATTGACGGGTACGCCGCCTCACAAATGAAGCTGTCTTCAAAGCTGACAATAGCGGGCAACCCGTTCGGATAACCCACAGATTGTCCCTCCCCTGTTTCCAGCTGCCCGGTGGTATATGCTTCGGCCATGGCGTGCAGACTGGCCGCGGCAAGAATTTCCGTCTCGTAGATAAATGCAGTAGGAGGTTTCGGCGAACGCAGCATCTCCAGCGTAAGCATCGCGGCCTGCTCGGCATCGAAATTTGTGAACTCGATGTTGATGGATTCCAGTTTGCGCCTCTTGGCGAACGACCGGAACGCCGACACACGTCCCTGCGAATAATCGAGATTGGAATCACCGGACAGATAGGCGATACGGCGGTGCCCCAGTGATGACAGATGTTCAAGCACGGTGCCCATGGTGCGCGAATCATCGATGGACAGCGACGGCACATAATTGTTCGGATCGGGGCCACCTGCCAGAACCGCACGCACCCCCAGTTCCTTCAACAGTTTCGGGCGTGGATCATCGGCTCGCAAATCGACCAGAATCACCCCGTCCACACGCTTGCGTGACGCCCAGTCCCTGTAGACGCTCATCTCCTCGTTCAGCGAACGGCAAGGGCGATACAGCAAGCCGTATCCCTTAGGGCTGAGCGAGGTATGCACACCGGCCATGAAGTGCAACATGAAGGTTTCGTCCGTGAGTCCCTGCGCGGAGCGCGCGGGGGCAAAGCCTATGGTCATGGTTTTCGACGAGCCCAACGCCTGCGCGGCATAGACCGGCGTCCACCCAAGTTTGGCCGCAGCTTCCTTGACTCGTCGTTTGGTTTCCGCGGAAACACCGGGTCGATCGTTGATGGCGAAGGACACCGCGGTTTGCGAAACGCCCAACTCATCCGCGATGTCTTTTAAGCTCACACGCTGCGTGCCTGTGGACGATGGTGATGCCTCTCGAGCAGATCCCATGAATGATCCCCCTTGCAGCCACGCTGCGAATACCACGCTACAACAGATTATGACCCCACTTTGGGCCGTATGTAATCAGCTGCATCTGATACTTATGATATCAGCAACTAAAACGTTCTAGTCTTAGGTCTCAGCATATGTTCCGATATGGAAAAAGCGGGATGTAGGGGGGGCATCGGACAGTCACCCTATATCCCGCTTAAGACACAAGTGTCATTGCACTCGTATGCGCAGCGGACTATTCCATCTTGCTACGAGCATGGAACACTACTGCCCCTGCTCCGAGCAACATCACTGCGGCAGTCACAATCGCAATGATCGAAGAGCCCGTCTTACTCAGCGAAGAGTCCGATGCGCCATTCTTATCATTGTTCTTGTTGTTGTTCTGGCCAGGCTTGTTGTCGCCGGGCTTATTCGGCTTGTCCGGCTGGCCGGGCTTGTTCGGGGTCGCCGCGACCTTGGTGAATTCGATGGTGACACCCTCACCGATGGACTTGTCGCCCAGTGCGGCCTTCACCGTGTACTTGCCCACCTTCGTGGACACGACGTTCAGTGAAGCCACGCCAGCGGCATCAGTCTTGACAGTGGCGTTGCCGTCAACGGCCGTGACACCCTCGGGCAGCGTAAACGCCACCTCGGCGTTGGTCAGCGGATTGCCGAACGAATCCTTGACCGTTGCCTGAACCGTGCGCGTGTCCTTGCCATCGGCCACGGCTGAGCCGTCAACGGCGGTCAGCGTGGACTTCTTGGCATCCGGCTGAGTCGGGTCAGAGACCGTGCACTTGGCCAGTTCGTCGGCGGTCTGAATCTTCACCGGTTCGGTCTTGTTGCCGTTGTAATCCTCGACCTGCACCCACAGTTCATGGCCAGAGGGGATGGACTTGGTGTAAGAGCTCGGCGTAGCGCGACCACGGATGATGCCGGTGATTGGCGGAGTGCTCTGCGAGTAGGTGTAATTGGCACCCAGCTGCTTCTCCTGCTTTTCACCGTTCTCGTCAGTCCACTTCTCGGTCATGTAGAGGTAGCGCCAGTCTTGAGTCTCCGGACGGACCAGAGTGACTCTATCGCCATTCCATGTCACCGAGCAAGCCGGATACGGCTCAATGGTGGCATCGGCAAATACACCTGTTGCCGTGGCGGTAGTGCCGCCTGCGTTATCGACGGTCACCACATAGCGGGAACCGTCAACCGGCGCATTCGGAATCGTCGCTTCGCTCTTATCGGCAGAGACCTTGACGGTCTGGGAGTACGGCTGCGCGGCGTAACGCCACGAACCATTGTCAGACTTGACGGTCACGGTCTTCTCGCCGGATACCTGCGGATTGGTCCAGGAGACCTTGACGTTACCATCCTTGCCGGGTTCGACTTTCACGCCAGACACGGCCGCTGCTTCGTTCAGCGGCGCTTCGGCGGCCAGCGAGCGCGAACCGTCCGCACCCACGGCGTACAGCTTCAGCGTGCCGGTCTTGGCAGGCAGGTGCTTGACGTACAGGGTGTCGTCGTAACGGCCACCGAGGAAGGTGTTGTCCAAGTAGAGCAGGTAGTTCTTGGCAGTAGAGTAATCGGCGAGATCCCACTTGACGGTCAATTCGTCGGAATCCGCGTAGGCGCGCTCGACCTTGAAGCCGGTCGGGCGGCCGGCGTGTAGGCAGCACCGTCGGTGACGGTAATCTTGCCGATGTTCACCTGGTAGTTGTCGATCGGGTTCGCTCCGGCCTTGACGATCAGGCCCAGCGTAGCGATTTTCTTGCCCGCGTACTGGGAGAGGTCTACGGTTGCGGTCTTCCAGCCGTTGCTCGCCGCGCCATCCGCCACGTCCACCGGCACTACGGTATTGGTGTCGTCGGCGAAGATGAGGCCGAGTTGCAGCTTGGAATCGTCACTGTTGAGCTTGTTGTAGGTCAATTCGATCTTGGAGCCGGCAGTGACGCTCAAGTCGGTCTTGTAGAGACGGACGGTGTTGTCGCTGGAGAGCTTGCCGCTCAGCACCAGCGAATCGCCGCCTTCGTAGCCGCCGACCTTGGTGTAGTTGAAGCGCGGTGCCGTCTCATAGTCCTTGCCATAGTCGAAGTCGGCTTGCAGCGGGTCGGAATCGGCATCAATCCACCACTGCCAAGTCGGCAGAATGTCTTGCAGGTTGATGTTGCCCCACTGCTGGTTGCTGGTCTGTTCGCCATTGTCCCGCCATTCAAGACCGTGACCGGTGTTGAATGCCGTGGAGAAGACCGGGCCACCGATGACGGAGCGTTCGGCGATCTGTGAGGCGAAGCCCTTCCAGCCGTCGCTGCTCGTACCATCATCGATATACGGATCAGAGATATCCGTCGTGCCCTTCTCTCCGGTGGATGAACCAGTCCACAAGCGACGTTCACGGTCGAACACCTGGTTTTGATACTTCGGATAGACCTTCTTGTCGTCACCCAGCTCATGGGAGACGAAGTCGGTGCCGAGCGCGGCAAGGCTCACATACGGTTTACCGTCAGCATCAAGGTTGACGTTCATATAATCCGCGTTGCTACCGATACTGCCGAATTTCTGCTGTCCGGCCTCGATGCCTGCGAACACCGCATACTTCGGATCAATGCCAAGGCTCTTAGCGTGGTCGGCCGAATCTTTCAGCATGTTTCCGCTGAACCAGTAGTTCAGGAAGATCGAATCGGAGATTTTGCCCTCGGCCCCATCTTGCACCCACGGTGAGTTTTTCTCGTTAAATCTGTTCTGGTAGCCGATATTACCACCCGGGTATGTTGCAGAGTCATACCACTGGATGTAAATGCCCTGATTGACGATCTGCTTCATGAAATCCCGATAGGCTGGAACATCATCGGAGTTTACATTGGATTCCTGATTGACGAAGTAACCATCAAAGCCGTAGTACTTGGCAATTTCCACCAACTTGTCGGCCACCGGATAGGTGCCATCGGCACGCTTGCCTTGAAGCAAATCCTTATAGGTCTGTTCACCACGGTCGTTGCCCGAGTAGAAAATCGTCGCAATCGACTTCGCGCCATTCTTATGCGCGGCGTTCGTGTACGCTGCATTTGGCAAGTTCAGCGTACCGAATTCAAACCATTTCTGAGTCCAATCAGACTGGGCCTTCTCATCGTAGAGGCTCTTCGGCACGTTCGCGGTCGGCTGGCCATGCCAGGTGCCGTAATAATCCGTGTACTGCCAGTAGTTGAACAGGTACTGCGAGAACACATTGTTGTCATGGAACGACTCAAAGAACGCGTTGCCATAGTCGCCGGCAAGGTTGAACATCTCCGTATCGGCCGGAAGGTTCGGGTCCTTCTGCGTCGCGGCGTTGGCGGCGATGCGGGTCTGCAACGGCACGCGGGAACGCAGGTACTCCGAATCCTTATCCACTGCCGGATTCCAGTTCAGAATATCTAGACCGGTGTAACCATGCTGATACGGCTGGTTGGCTCCCGCAGCCTGCTCCGGATGACTGGTATCGGCATACTGGCCTCCCCACGGCATGGTGTCGGTGGCGCTTGCCGGTGCGGCCAATGCCGCCAGCGTGGCCATCGACAGCACCGCTGCCAAGCCAGACCGCAGCCATTTCCTGTGTCGAGTCCGGGCAGAAGCACGCCCAGCGTGATCACCTGATGACAATCTCATCCATAATCTCCTTTGATTTCCTCCGACTCACGCCGGAAATCAACCGTCTATGCGGCTTGAGTAGACGTGGGCTCAAACCGGTAGGACGGTTTGAGCCCACGGGATACGGCGATATCTCACCAACGCCATATCCCACATTCTCTTTTTCTCTCACCCACCGACCATATCGGCCGCAATGAGTAGGTCATGAGACTTACGGAACATACCCCTCTCCGACTTGTCTCATGCACATCGTCAGCGATGTATCACGATGCTTACGCTGGTATCGCAGTCGTCTGTATGTCGGGTATCATCGTTATTCAAAGCGGCTGTCAGGGCAAACGTCACACGCACATTGTCATCAGCTTCGTCCATCAGCCGTTCAAAGGGTACCGAGAACGATACCGCGTGGCTTTCGCCCGCCTCAAGCGTCAGGGCAACGGAATCGACCAGCACTGCCAAGCGTGGGATGCGACGACCGCCACTGACGTGTGCGAAGAGGTTCACCGAACCGGCCGTCTTATGGTCGCCGGCATGTGCCGTCACCTGCACCAACACCTCATTCGCGCGGGATTCGGCATCGGCATGCATCCCACTAAACGTCACTCCAGCCAAAGAACCGGCTCCGTAGCCAAACTCGCGCAATACCGGTTCCGCCGCATCCTTGTATACGTGGGCGGCACTTTGCCGGTCGTTGTATCGAACCGGAATGGCTGCGGGATGCGCAGGCAGCGTTACGGGAAGGCGGCCCGGCAAACCGGCACCGTCAATTAGCACATCAGCCACGGCCTGCGGACCATACTGGCCAGCATATCCGACCCAAATCGTCACGGCGGATTGACCTATTACATGAGTCAGCACATGCGCCCTGCCGCACACCACCACCGAAACAACCGGAGCGGTGGTCAATGCCACGACTTCGTCCAGCATTTCATCCTGGTGCCAAGGCAGACGGATGTCGGACAAATCCACGCCTTCACCGCAGGTGGCACCGTATTCGGCTACGGCCTTTGCCGCACCATTGTCGTCGAATTCACTGTCATAGCTGCGTTCGCTGGTGCTGCCGCATACGAATACCACG
>ENA-OQKU01000020-OQKU01000020.1-human-gut-metagenome-genome-assembly--contig:-NODE-20-length-46414-cov-3.071813_pt1 | contig 46414 bp, 54 predicted proteins | sample MGYA00242807_ERZ504816 | MGnify/ENA primary metagenome ERZ504816 (study PRJEB26092, sample SAMD00036376) | human gut metagenome | host: Homo sapiens | study: EMG produced TPA metagenomics assembly of...
ACCGGAAAACTGGATCGCTATCTGGCAGATCTTAACGAACAGACACAGGAACGGTATGAGCTGATTGAAGCACAAATGAGAATTGCGGATGGAGTTACCGAGAAACTGAAGAGTCAGAATCCTATGGAATGGGTGCGACAGTGTAACAACATCAGGAATCGTGTGCAGGAAATTGTATTGAGTGAATTGGTATATGTATAGGAGGAGCGTATGAGATACAGGATTGAATATGCAGATGGAAGATGCTGCAATTTTGCAAACAGCAGAAAAGATTTACTGGATTAGTTGAAACTGTTGAAAGATGAACAAATTGTTGATATTCGTAAAATATATAAAAGTGGTGTTACCGATTCAGTTCTGGATAGTTACCGGATTTATCTGAAACAGTGAGATAACATGGAAAGGGCAGGTATAAATCTATGAAATTGACAAAGGAGATTGAAGAATTTATCAGTCTAACAATAACAGAGCACATGGGGAAAGAGTATGCAGACTGGAAAATGAAACAGCAATCTGTGACAGAGCCAGATAAAGTTGAAGAAGAATATGAAAAGGTAATTGCTTCATTATCACCAGAACAGGAAGAGGCAATTACAAAATACTGTGATGCCATATTCAGTAGTGGAGCAGATACAGAAGAATTTTTTTATCGTCTGGGGCTGAAAGATGGATTGAAATTAAAGAAAGTAATAAAAAGTATATTGAAATCTCTTTCGTAAGTAAGAAAGTAAATTGAAGAAGCATTGGCTGCAATAGTGGTTGATGCTTCTTTTTTGATTTTTTCAAAAATCATCTGACATTCTCTGCTTTCCCATGTGTGATTAGTAGGAAAAATAAATTTTTCTGCGAAAGTACCGTCCAAAGATAAGGTCAATGCTATTTTAGATATCGAGAACTGGGAAAAAGTAGAGAATATAGATAAAAAACATCAATCCTATATACACCTTAGAATTATATTATGATACTACGAAACGTATTATTGTTATATTGAAGCGAATGTTACTATGAGGAGCCGTATGCGGGAAAGCCGCACGTACGGATCTGTGAGGGGCTAAGATTGAGAGGTCTTAGTCTACTCGACTGTAACGAAGGTATTTGCGATGAAAGGAATTAAGATTGAGTTATTGGGGATTACAATAATACCTTTAGGAATTGCTGTGACAACAAATAATTTTTGGGGATATGTCCTAGGTGTTCTTGGATTTGGCGTCGCTGTAGTTGGCTGTTTTCTAAAAGATAATCACTGATAACTTCTTGTTTGAAAAATTGAGAAAACGTAATATTGAACAAAAAAGAAATGCACAGTTCTTAGCTTATCGTGAACTGTGCATTTTTGTAAATAAATACTTTTAATTAGCCGATTACGGCATCCTCTGCTGTAAAATGTTCCAGAGAATTTTCTTTTACCTGAATGCAGATATAAGTAATTCCGGAAATATCGGATGCAAAAAACTGACGCTTTGCAGCAGGTGCGATTTTTAGCCAGTCTCCAGTTGAAAGGCTGATTTCTTCTCCATCAATTATGGCTTTGCCGTTACCTGAAAGAATTCCATAGATTTCTTCATTTTCTTTATGAGAATGAACAAATGGGACATTTGCTCCTGCAGGTAGTTCGTTTAAACTGATTTCTGCACCTGTTAAAGACAACTTTTCATGCAGCTCAATTCGGTTTTCCTTTCCAATAGTTGTTTTTGTGTAATTTGCCATAATAACCTCCATAGTTAATTTGTAGTTTCTGGTTGCTTGGTATTAGTATAGTGTGAGACACATACAAAAACAAGTACGCACCTTTTTGTAACTGTACACTCAAAAATGAATGTGTTACAATAGACTCGGAGGTGAGAATTATGCGAGCAAAAGAAGAATTACCGGAATGCCCAGTTGCAACAGCAGTATCTCTTATCGGAGGAAAATGGAAACTGCTGATTTTGCGTAACTTGAAAGAGCGTCCATGGAGATTCAATGAGCTACAACGAAGTATAGATGGTATTTCACAAAAGGTTTTGACAGATAGTTTAAGACAAATGATGAGTGATGGGCTGGCATATCGCCACGATTACCATGAGCAGCCACCGAGAGTTGAATACGGCTTAACGGAACTCGGAACAAAAATGCTTCCAATTGTTAATTCACTTGCTGACTTTGGTAACTACTATAAATCAATTATTGAACAGAATTAAGGACGTTAGTATTTGAAAAGCTTGAACAATTCCAGTTTGGAGAATTGAAAAAAAACGGAATTTACCTATTAAGACATATAAACTCTTGACAATAAAGCTCCTATATAGTATGTTTTTAATAAACTACTATATAGGAGCTTTTGTATGGAAATGAATGGAGGATTTCTTGTCACCAAAATAAAACAGCTTGGAGACCGGATTTTCGAGAAGATTCTCAGTGAAAAGAATATTGATGCGTTTAATGGAGCCCAGGGACGTATTCTTTATGTGCTGTGGCAGGAGGATGGTATCTCAATCAGGTCACTCTCGACTAAATGCGGATTAGCGATAACATCTCTTACTACGATGCTGGAAAGAATGGAAAATCAAGGGCTGATAAGCCGTGTTCAGTCTGAAACGGACAAAAGGAAAACACTCCTGTTTCTGACTGAGAAAGCACATGCCTTAAAGGGCGAGTACGATTCTGTATCTGATGAGATGGGCAGTATTTACTACAAAGGTTTTTCAGAGGAAGAAATTATCCGGTTTGAGGAATGCCTCGACCGCATCAGAAAGAATCTTGAGGAGTGGCAGAAGTCATGAGTATTTGTATCAAAGATCAGATTCAGAACATGAATATCGTCATTGGCTGCACAGTGGGGTGTACATATTGCTATGCCCGCAACAACGTGAAACGCTGGCATATGATTGATGATTTCGCTGACCCTGAATTCTTTCCGGGTAAGCTCAAGATGATGGAAAAGAAACGTCCGCAGAACTTTCTTCTTACCGGCATGAGCGATCTCTCTGGATGGAAGCCGGAATGGAGAGACGAGGTATTTGCAAAGATCCGTGAAAATCCACAGCATCAGTTCCTGTTCCTTACCAAGCGACCTGATTTGCTGGATTTTGATACCGATCTGGAAAACGCATGGTTTGGCGTTACGGTGACGAGGAAAGCAGAACGGTGGCGTATCGACGCCCTTCGGAAAAACGTCAGAGCAAAACATTACCATGTTACCTTTGAGCCGTTATTCGATGATCCCGGCACAGTTGACCTTTCCGGAATCAATTGGATCGTTGTCGGCACCATGACCGGAGCTCAGAGCAGGAAGATTCATACGGAGCTGGAATGGGCATGGTCTCTGGCGGATCAGGCACATAAGCTCGGTATTCCGGTGTTTATGAAGGAAGACCTTGTCCCTATCATAGGGGATGAAAATATGATTCAGGAAATGCCGGAAGAATTTAATAAAGTGTTAGAGGTACAGAAATCATGGAAGAAGTAATAAATGGAATCCTCATTCGTGAGGTGGAAACAAAGAACATCATGACTAAGTCTAGTCTGCCGGTAGGCGGTTACTCGGTCAATCCCTATGTGGGCTGTACACATGCCTGCAAGTATTGCTATGCTTCTTTTATGAAGCGCTTTACCGGGCACAAGGAGGAATGGGGCACTTTCCTTGATGTGAAGCATTGGACGGAAATTAAAAATCCGAAGAAATATGCCGGACAGCGGGTGGTCATCGGTTCTGTGACAGATGGCTACAATCCACAGGAGGAGCAATTCGGGAATACCAGAAAACTTCTGGAGCAGCTGATCGGCAGTGACGCAGATATTCTGATCTGCACAAAGTCGGATCTTGTGGTACGGGATATTGATCTGCTGAAGAAGCTTGGACGTGTAACCGTTTCATGGTCGATCAACACACTAGATGAAAATTTCAAGAACGATATGGACTCTGCTTCAAGCATTGAGCGTCGTATCGCTGCTATGAAGCAGGTATATGAAGCAGGTATCCGTACAGTCTGTTTCGTATCCCCGGTATTCCCCGGTATCACGAATTTTGAAGCAATCTTTGAGCGGGTAAAGGATCAGTGCGATCTGTTCTGGCTCGAAAATCTCAATCTTCGAGGCGGTTTCAAAAAGACAATTATGGATTATATCGCCGGAAAATATCCTGATCTTGTACCACTTTACGACGAGATCTATAACAAGCATAACCGCAGCTACTTTGAAGCACTTGAAGTAAAAGCTGAGAAAATGGCTAAGAAGTATGATTGTGCCTTTGTGGATAATGAAATGCCTTATGGCAGAGTCCCGCAGGGGCATCCGGTGATCGTAGATTATTTCTATCATGAGGAAATCCGTGGGACAGAGAATACCGGAAAAAGAAATCGCTAACTTCCAGTTGAACAAAATCGCTGCGCGATGGCCTTGCCAAGGCTGTGGCGCAGCTTTCTTTTTCTCAATAATAAAATAGGCAATGGCAATTCTTACCAGTATTTGATATTGTAAAGTTACCACACAAAACAATTCAATACAGAAAGACACCACTGCCTATGAAAAGAATACCATTTGACCGCTTTTCTGACAAGCGGTTTTATTATGCTAATGCACCTCCATGTAAGCAGGGTTTTTCATTAACTACTGATTTTACATGGAGGATTTTATTATGTACGAAGAAATTTTTAATCAGATTCGATCTGCTGCAAATAAACGGAATCTCAAGGATTCCACGATTCATGCATACTGTACCAGTGTTGCTCATTTTTTGAACCGCACAGCCAAGGATATAGATGCATTAACAACTGACGATGTTGATATATTCCTAACTGAAAAGAAACTTTCCGGGATTTCACCAGAAACATACAATCACTACCATTCAGGAATCCGCTTCTTTTACAAAAAAATATTGAAGAAGAATTGGGATGATGATGACATACCTCGTATGAAAAGGGACAGAAAGTTACCAACGGTGCTTACAAAAGCAGAAATATCAGCTATTCTTGATGCTACGCCAAATTTGAAGCACAAAGCTATGATTGCTACTATGTATTCAGGCGGACTTCGTGTTTCAGAAGTCACACATCTTCATTATGATGATATTTCACGCACGAACAAAACCATACACATCCGTGATGGGAAAAGTCGCTCTGATCGTTATACTTTGCTTGCAGACCGGACGCTCGAAATATTGACAGAATACTGGTTTCAATGTGGCAGACCAAGGGGGATTCTGTTCCCAAGTTCATGGACAGGGGATTATCTTACAAAAGATAGTGTCATTCAGTTTTTCGTGAAAGCGCCGAAAGAGCAGGCATTCAGAAACATGTCTCCACACATTGTTTGCGTCATAGTTTTGCAAGTCATCTGTTTGAGTCAGGCTGCGATATAAAATCATTCAGGCTCTTTTGGGACATCGTGATCCAAAATCAACAGAAATTTATCTGCATGTAAGCAATAAAACTCTGCTTGGTATTAAAAGCCCATTTGATGAGATGGGTGGTGAATGATTATGGATAAATCATGTACGATACAGGATGTATTTGAACGGTTCTATCCTTCTTATGAAAAGAGGAGTAACCCTCCTGCTCATCACAGAAAAACGGCTTATCACATCAGAAACTGTAAAACAGGAGTTTTTGGTGTAAACATCAGTGTTTGTGAGGACTGCGGATGTATCAGTGTTCACAACAACTCCTGCAGAAGCAGATGCTGTCCCATGTGCCAGGAGTTTCCGAAAGAGAAATGGATTGATGCACAAAAAGAGAACGTATTGGATGCACCCTATTATCATGTAGTATTCACAGTTCCTGAGGAATTGAATTCCATCATTTACAGCAACCAGAAGCTGTTATATGATGCACTGTATCATGCTGCTTCAGCCACATTGAATGAATTGTCAAAAGATGCAAAGTACCTGGGAGCTGATATAGGGTATATCTGCATTCTTCATACCTGGGGTTCTGCAATGAATTATCATCCTCATATTCATACCATTGTTCTTGGAGGTGGGCTTGATGATGAAAATAAATGGAAAGAAACAGGTGGAAATTTTTTTCTCCCATATGGTGTCATCTCAAAGGTGTTCCGTGGAAAATATCTGGATGAGTTAAAAAGCCTGTGGAATGATTCTAAGCTTAAATTTCATGGTACAGCGGAGAAATATCAGAACAGCTATCGTTTTAAAGAACTTCTTGATAAGTGTTATGAAAAGAACTGGGTCACTTACTGTAAAGAAACTTTCAATGGTGCACAGTCGGTTATCAATTATCTTGGAAAATATACCCACAGGATAGCAATCAGTAATCAGCGAATTAAATCCATGAAAGACACGACAGTTACATATGCAGTAAAAGACTATAAAAACGAAGGCTGTTGGAAAGAGAAAACAATTTCAGGAGAAGAATTCATCCGTCGATTCCTGATGCATGTTCCTCCCAAACAATTTGTCAGAATCCGTCACTATGGTCTGCTATCATGTAGAAACAAGAGAAAAAAGATAACTCACTGCAGAAATCTGCTTGGATGCAAGAAATACATTTCTACATTAAAAAATCTAAATGCAATAGAAATGATAAAGGTTTTGTATCACATCGATGTATGCAAATGTTCTTCTTGCGGAGGGAATATGGTATCACCCCGCAAAGATAAATACAGTTCTTCTTTTTGTGCACATATGAGATGTTAAAATCTACAATTGCATAGAATAAATGACTTCCGCATAGGAGGTTTGTTTGTCATGCCTGAAATTGATTTCTTGAATAAAAAAACTTTTACCAAAACATCCGGTATGATAAACTTAAGGAAAAGAGCAACGATTGAATCCCCATAGCTATCGGCTAAAGGGACGCGACTTTGTTCACCAAGGTAAAATCGAAATTGATGTAAACGAAAGGGCAGTTTTTATCAGAACTCAAGGCTGCTTTTTCGTTTACACCAACTCCGATTGTTTCCTTAACAGTTTGGAAGGGGGGACTGCTATGCTGAGAAAGTTGAATTGTTTTTTAAATATCGTTATTGGTTCATTCATAGGAGTTTTCATTGGGTTCGGAATTTATAAGTCCTGGCACTTTAAAACCTATCCAAATTTATATGCCATGCAGTCTGCACCGTGGTACACAGAGCTACTGTTGGATGGTGCCATGGTGGCTGTTGTTGTGGTCGTATGTATTGTCCTAAAGTTGGTTATTTGGAGAAAATTAAAGCCATAACATCCAGTTTGACGGAGTGATGGATATGAAAATCAGAGAAGTGGATAAGAATAAAAAGCAGTTTATATCATTATTGTTATTAGCTGATGAGCAGGAGAATATGATTGACCGTTATATTGAAAAAGGTACTATGTATGTACTTGAAGATGGTAATGTAAAAGCTGAATGTGTCGTCACTGATGAAGATAATGGAATACTTGAATTAAAAATAATTGCAGTCGATCCTCAGAATCAAGGAAAGGGCTATGGAAAAGCACTAATTGATTTTCTTGCCAGTAAATATGCAGATGAATATTCTGTTTTGCAGGTTGGAACAGGTGATAGTCCATTGACGATACCATTTTATGAAAAATGTGGATTTGTTCGATCTTACAAGATTCCGAATTTCTTTACCGACAATTATGACCACCCAATTTATGAGGGCGGTGTACAACTAATAGATATGGTATATTTGCAAAGACATATATAACTTCCCGTTTATTGGGAAGTCGCAGAGAACGAAAAATCGGAAGTTTACAGCGAGGTGAAAGATGTTGAATTACGTAGAATATGGAAAAGAAAACAAATACGATGATGATATATTTTTTACAAAAATACAGTCAAATGAGTCGCTCACAGCAGGGACTAGCCGGTGCAGGAGAATGGGAAACATTGAGAAAGCTGCTGCCGGATTTTAAAGATAAGCGTGTGCTTGATTTAGGATGCGGCTATGGATGGCACTGTATTTATGCGATGGAACACGGAGCGTCTTCTGTTGTAGGTGTTGATATTTCTCATAAAATGCTCGAGGTAGCCAAAGAAAAACACATTTTCCACAGGTTGAATATAAATGCTGTGCTATAGAAGATGTGGAATTCCCAGAGGAGAGTTTTGATGTAATATTAAGTTCACTTGCGTTTCACTATGTAGCAGATTATGAGATTTATTATAAATCACAAAGTAATTTTTGATTATCTTTTCAAAAGTTCTTATATGCCGGTATAGCCTATTGTTACAGGCTTTTCCGGCATTTTTTGTTATGGAAGATACTCTCAAATCTTCTTATATCCCCGTATGTTTTGATGTTCAAAAGTAGTATGTGGAGTAGTAAATTCTCCGTTTACTACTTATGCAATTAGCCGCTTCATTTCTGTTATCGACGTTTCGGAAGTCGTATGCGCGTAATAGTTCAGCGTCATATTGATGTTGGAATGTCCCATGATGTACTGCAATGCTTTGGGGTTCATTCCCGCATTTGCTAACGTGGTGCAGAATGTGTGGCGTAAGGTGTGCGGTGTCATTACTTTTGGCAATGCTACCTTTTGCGTTTTGTTGTATTTCCTCACAAGTCCTCGGAACATACTTTCATAGTTGACCGCCACTTTTGGCAAGCCGTTCCGGTTAAGGAACAGAAATTTTGTGTAGCCCTCTAAAATAATAGGCTGTGCATATTTCCGTTTGTTCAGCACCCGCTGAAATGCTTCCAACACTTTTTCACTCATAGGAATAACCCGGTTGCCGCTTTTCGTCTTAGGTGTTTCCACATAGTAGCCCACGTCTGCAATTTTCAAAAGTTGGTGGTCTACATTGATAAGCTGTTTGTCTAAGTCAATGTCAGCTTCCGTCAGTCCGCAGAGTTCCGAAATGCGAAGCCCTGTCCCTAACAGTATGATAATCTCGTCGTAGTATTTCTGATAGACTTTATCATGCTGCACAAAGGACAGAAAAGCCGCTTCCTGCGTAGGGGATAGAGGTTCCTTTGGTTCCGTATCATCTTCAAGGACGGTGTTCAACTGGAAGTCAAATGGATTTTTACGAATACAATCGTCCTGTATGGCTGTGTAAAAGGCAGCCTTTAAGGAACGCTTGTGGTTGTTAATAGTCTTGAAGCCGTAACCTTTTTCTTTCATGCGTAACGCCCATTCCTTTGCGTCGGAGAGCTTCACATTTTCAATCCGACAGGCTCCAAGTTTATCCTCCTGCAAAATCCGCATGAGCTGTTTTCGCCCCTGCTTTGTACCATGCCGCACATTTGCCCGGTGGCGTATCTGCTTTGCGTAGAGTTGGCAGACCGTCATTTTCTTTCCGATATGGTCGATACCGTCGTCAAGGTCTTTTTGGATTTCTTTCTCTTTTTCCCTCAACGCTATATCGTCGCGCTTTCCTGCCGGGGTTTTGTCCGTAGGCACTAACTTCCAAGAATAAACAAACTGCGGTTTCCCAAAGGTATCTATATATTTGTAGGCATATCTTCCGTCTTTTCTCTGGCTCTCTCCGGTTCGGAGAATACGATTTTTATTATCCCGTCTTTTTTCCGACATCGTTATGCTCCTTTCCATAATGGAAAGAGCCTTGATATGCTTGACTACATTGTACCACATTCAAGGCTCGATTTCACTATCAGATTGCGTCCACCGTATCAATCATTTTTTCAAACTGCTTACGCTTAATCTGAATACGGTTTCCGTTCATCATTACCCAGTCCGGGACGGGATTTTCTTCTGCCAGTTTCCGCAGCTTGCTTTCTCCGATACGGAAATATTTTGCTGCTTCTTCTATGGTAAGCGTGTACTTTTCCCAAATCGGCACGTCGTTATTGTTCAATTTGTCGTCCCCCTTTCTTAACGGGTCAAAAATCAATCTGTGACATAGGCTTTAATCGGACGGCTATTAGCGTAACCTCATGGGAGTTGCACCCCTCCGGCGGTCTGCCGAAGCCCTACCCATTGCCTGCGACGCTTCTAACGCTCGGACTATGGCTGTAAGGAAGTATCATTATATATTCTGTGCGTTATCGCCCGCAGGGTGCTATCCCTACTTTACGGTGTGGTATTTCTCGCTCGCTTTTCGGTTAAGAAAAAGGTCATGGCGTACCCACCGCATGGCTCGGCACAAAAGGAACGTATCCGATTTGCCTTATGCTGCGTCGCCGTTCTCTTGCGTCGCTTTCTTTGTCAAGGTTCAAAATGGCTGTGCTGCCGCGTCAGCAGCGGAACGGAAAAGGGGGAGTAAAGACGTTCCACCGCCGATTGCGGTTATTTTTCTGTTCTAAAATTGAGGACAGCCATCATCAGTTTGGCTTGCAGCCGTTCCCGAATGTCGTTGTCTATACCAAAATAAACATTTCCACGCTCGTCATATAACTTTCGCATGGATAAACGGGCTATATAACCGCTGAAATGCTGCAAGACCATTTTCATAGCGTCCGGGTCGCCCTTTGTCGCTGCCACAATGACAGGATAAGGAACAAGGGCATTTTCAGGGTAGCCGGGTTGATTACCATTCGTCCCATTCATCAGCATTTTCCTCCAAATATTTTCTTAATTGTTCAAAAGAGCTTGTCCGTCTGTACTGTATTGTACTTCTCGGTGTATTGAGCAACTCTGCAATTTCTGTATCGCTCATTCCCTCGAAATAATACAGCAATATGGCTTTGCGCTTTTCTTCCGGCAAAGTACGGATTGCTTCAAGAAGCAACTTCGGCGTGATTTTCTTTCCGGCTTTTTCAAAGACGGTTTCAGCAGTTTCCCGTTTGAAATATTCATCAAAGGTATGTAGCTGTCGCGCTTCATCTAAGGTCATGTCGGAAAAGGTTACTTCCTTTGCCTTATGTGTACGAAGCTCTCTATGAGCGTCGCACGCTTCATTGTGCAATACCGCATTGCAATACTTCTGAAAAGAACATTGCTTATAAAACTCCCTGCTATTAGGTTCCACATTCTCACCTCCTTTCTCGTTGAAAGTTGGTGGTGCTTCCCCCTTTTCGCGGGGTAATACGGAGCTTTGAAAAAATGCCAAATATTTTCGGAAATTTTTTCAAAAATTTTTTTAAGCATACAAAATGCGCCCGTCCGCAAAAAAACGCGGACAGGCGCATAGGAATAATAAAAAGTATTTAGATGATTTAATAGTTCATATCTAAGGGTAGGAATATCCCCGGTGGCGGTCGGGCTTTTTTTGATAAATCAAAGAATGTAAGAATTTGTTGTTGTGGTTTATAACTCATGGCGGCTACCTCCTAAAGCCGCCATGTCTACATGGTTAAGGGTCGTCGTACAGACAAAAAGAAACGGCGGCTCTGAAAATCAAAGCCGCCGAAATAGAATAGGCGCGTGAAAATATGGCTGCTCTGCGACGGCTTTTTTTCTTTGCCGTCGTCCGGCAGATGTTGGTTGTATCATTACTTATTTTTGATTGTTTTTTTAGATATTAAAATCAAGACAGAAAACAATCCACAAAAGAACAAACTCATAAGGCTAATAATGATTTCTCCAAAGGTGGCAGAATAATAGCCGGAAATATTGAATGTAGCAGTAATAGGATAGCAAGCCGAAAGAACATCGGATATACTTGTGAATAATCCTGCAAAAGAATAAATTACTGTAAAAATCAAAGCAAGCCAATAGCCTTTCTTTATTCTTGATACAACCGCAATAACAGGTGCAATAGCAAAGAAAATCCCAATGCCGTCAAGTAAATAGATTTTGAAAAAACTTAAAATCATTTTGATAGACAAGCCCCTAAAATGTAAAATAACTTCAACTAAAAATGTAATGCCGAAAAGCAGCAAATAAAAGAGTACGCTAAATGCAAAAGTAATAAGTAATTTTGCAATCGTCATTTTAGCTTCACTTATAGGAATTAAACGTAATGATTTAATAGTATCTTCTTGTTCCTCACGACAAATCATATAGCTCCCCAAAAGTGCAATAACCGCAGGAAGAACAAAAAAAGTTGCTAAAGACTGTGCTGCGTTCATAAACCACCCTGCGTCATCTATATAGCGTTTTTCCCCAAAAGAAAACTGCCCTTGAGTAAAAACAATAATTGCAACCATAATAACTGCGAATATGGCGACCAACACAATTTTTGAACGTCGGAGTTTTTGATGTTCTGCCCAAATCAATTCTTTCATCATTCAATCACTCACTTTCTATGCTTTAAGGAAATGTATGCAAATACGATAGAAACAATAGTCCATATACCGATACAAAAAAGTGCAGCCGGAATATTGACTTCCTGTGCCAAAATAACACCGGGAATATCTCGCATGATAATTGCTGTTGCACTGGATAGAGGGTGTAGGTACATATTAACCATAAGCAAAATAAAGCTAAGAAAGGTGTAAACCAGTGTCACACATACAGGGAGTATATAGTTCTTCCCGGCAGCTGCAACCGCTAAAAGTGGTAATATGGAAAATGCGGTAAGTATGGCGATTTCAATACATTTCTTAAATAGATAACTGATACTATTCCATTCAAAGGTTATATAACCGGGAAGCATACCGAAAAATACAGACGCTATGGCTGTAAGCAACATAAAACAAACGGAATAAGACAGTACAACAATAAATTTGCTAAAAAATATCCTGTCTTGCTAATCGGTATAATCCACAACTGTTTGAGCATATCGTTTTGATTTTCGTCATACATGAGCATAGTAGAAACCAAACCCAATACAACAGGAAGTATAATCCAAGCTGTATAGCTGAATGTAGTCCACTTATAAAATTGTAATGGTTCAATAACTGTTTTATCAGCACTTCTGAAATAAAAAACTGCAAGAAGTGGCATGAAAAGAGCGGATAACAGCATTAACACAATAAATTTTTTTCGACGCAGTTTAAGAAACTCTGCCTGTATCAGCCTAAGCAATTCCTTCTCCTCCTGTGATTTTTTTGAAATAGTCCTCTAATGTATCATTGCATAGCTGAGAACTGATAACAGCTATATCCTGTACCACAAGAGCTTTATTGACAGCAGCCATATCCAACGAAGTGTCATAAATCCGCAGGGTGTGTTCGTCCTGTACGGAATATTCGGTAACCCCAAACTGCCTTTCCAAAACAAGAGAAGTTTTCGGTATATCAGAAACTTGCAGAAGTATATACTTACTGTTTTTCTTTTGTAGCTCATTCATGCTGTTTTCTTCCAGTAGTACACCATGGTCAATAATGCCGATGTCATCAGCCAGTAGTGCAATTTCGGACAGAATATGACTGGAAATAAGAATTGTTTTTCCGCGCTCGATACTTAAAGTCTTAATAAAGTCCCTTACTTCTGCAATGCCTATCGGGTCAAGACCGTTTGTGGGTTCATCTAAGATTAGCAGTTCAGGGTCATGTAAAATAGCATTTGCTATTCCAAGACGCTGCTTCATTCCAAGAGAATACTTGCTAAACAATTTTTTGTCCCGATAAGGCAGACCGACAATCTCCAAGGCGTTTTTTACTGCATTTGGCGCAGCAGTACCGCGCAGTTTTGCAAATATCTCCAAGTTTTCCGTACCTGTTAAATTCGGATAAAAGCCGGGTGTTTCAATAATAGCACCAATCCGGGGATATACTCTTTTTTCCCTCCCTTTGATATTTTGACCGAATACGTCTACTTCGCCGGAAGTAATATCGGTCAACCCCAAAATCATTTTCATAATTGTGGTTTTACCCGCCCCATTACGCCCCAACAGCCCATATATCTGTCCTTGTTTCACATGGATATTAACAGAATTGACTACCGTTTGCTCTCCATAAGTTTTTGTCAGTTGTTTTGTTTCAATTACATATTTATTCATCATATATCCTCACTTTCAATAGGTCTGTTTCCGCAATGCAAGTACGGAAACAATGGCTGAAATACTTCCAATTACCAAAAGAGAAATTAAACAGATATTCGGAGATATAGTTATTTCTATTCCTCCCGCCCATTTCTTAACCATTTCTGCTGCGTCAGATGAAATATAGGGATAAATTCCCATAACACTCGCCAGTGGGTGCAGTCCCATAATCCCCGACGGAATAAGCACGACAGGCACAAGATAAAGTAATGCAGCCCCAATCGGTAGAACATATCCCTTTGCCAATGTTGCTAAAAAAATAACGGGGAGCATTGCAAGTGGAACTAACACGCCACCGGCTAAAAATAATAATCCCGCCTGTAAAATTGTTTCCGTATTCAAATCTGTAAAGCCGCCTGCAAGAAAGCCGCCAAGAATACAGATTGCAAAAGTAAGCAGACATAGTGCTAATGACATAAAAATTACCACTGCTATCTTTGAAAAATAAAGTTGCGTTTTGGAAATCGGAATAATCAGAAGTCCTTTTAAGGTATCATTTTTCTGTTCATCAAAGAACAATGTGGTTGCAAACATACTCAACACAATAGGCAGAAACAAACTTGTAAGGTTCTTAAATGCCAATGTGTATAAATCACTAAAACTATTCATTAGTGAGCTACTTCTTGATATACTGAAAGCACGTTCAACTGCGAATATTCCTAAAATTGCAGTTAGAATAAAGATACCTAAGACTGTCTTATTGCGTTTCCATTTCAGCATTTCAGTAGAAATGATAGTCATTGTCTTTTCCTCCTTTCTACCTCCCATTATATAGTATCAACCTTGCCATAACCTTGCCGAAACCTTGCTTTTTTCTTGTTTTATAGCAGGAAAGCCCCGCATTATTTACAGGGCTTTGGGAAGCAATATAGTAAATACAGTCCCTTTATCAGAGCTGTTTTCAGCGGTAATGGTTCCTTTGTGAACACTGATAAGCTCTTTAGCAATCGCCAGTCCTAAACCATTTCCCTTTGCAGACCGCGACTGGTCGCACTGGTACATTCTTTCAAAAATATGTGGCAGCTTATCGGGAGCTATTCCTTTTCCATTATCTGAAATTATAATTTTAGCTTGTTGTATATCTTCACAAATATGCAGTGCCATTTTATCTCCCGCACTATGGATAATAATATTTTGAAAAAGATTGTTAAGTACGCGGGTATATGCGTTTACATCTATGTGAATAAAATACTCTGTTTCGGGTATGACAAACTCATATTCAAAATGATTGCTTTCTAAGACGGGAATCCAATCCGCTATAATGTTGCGGGATAACTCGTTAAGGTCAAATTTTTCAAAATGAAAAATCTGCTCTCCGGAATCCAGTTTTACCCATTCAAACAAATTTTCCACAAAGGATTTCATATAGTGGGCTTTTTCATGTGCGACATGGATATATTCGTCCTTTTCCTCTCCAATAACAATTTTGTTTTCAACCGCTTCCAGATAACCTACAAGAGAAGCAAGCGGGGTCTTTACATCATGTGAAAGACTTGTCATCAGCCGTTTATATGCCTGTTCAGATTGTCTTTGCCGTATAAGCTGCGCCTGACTGTTTACTGCTATTTTGTTAATGTCATAGCAAATTGTTTTTGTCATATCGTTTTCGCCTGCTAAAATACGTCGGTTCAAATTCCCGCCCTTTATATCCTCTAAGGCGTCTTTTATCAGCGCAAGCTGTGTCCGCACACGCCGTAAGACAAAAAGGAGATACATAATAATAAGCAGCATAAGGGCTATCACTATGAAAAGATAAACATTTATATCCATGTTACGCCTCCTTGTTAAAACGGTAGCCGACACCCCGGACAGTTAAAATGTAAAAGGGGTGGTCGGGGTCTGGCTCAATCTTTTTCCTTAATTTGCTAATAAAAGACATAATATTGCTATCATCAAAAGCGTATTCTTCCTCCCATACCTGTGAATAAATTTGTTTTTGGTAAATACTCGTCCTTTGTTGGAAGCAAGAAAGAGAAGTAAATCAAATTCTTTTCCTGTAAGCAAAACGGGAATATCTTTGACCGTAACTGTACGATTTAATTTGTCAATTACCATATCTTTCAACGATATGCTGTCTATGTCTGCCGTAAAGGGGTTTAAGGTGGTATATCGCCGGATAAGGGAATTGACACGCGCCAAAAGCTCGTTAATACCAAATGGCTTTGTCAAGTAGTCGTCTGCTCCCAGTCGCAGACCGAAAACCTTATCTTCTTCGCTGCTTTTTGCAGTAAGCATAAGCACCGGGATATTGCTTGTATCTCTAATTTTTTGGAGAATCTGAAACCCGTCTATATCCGGCAGCATTACGTCCAAAATAATAAGGGAATAGCTATCTTTATTTTCATCAATTAGACGAACCCCCTCAATACCGTTATATACAGTTACGGCTGATAATTTTTCCTGCTCTATGCACTTTTTCATAAGAGCGCAAAGCTCTTTATCATCATCTATAATCAAAACTTTATTCATGGTGCAGCTCCTTTCCTCGTTTTGTTCTCCCGTCAATCGGTTTTTCAGCGTCCTTTGGTATCAGCCACATATATCCAAGTTTTGAAACACCCGGTATGCGGTTTTCTCTGCAAAGTACCTGTACCCGCCTTTCAGAAATTCCCCATTTCTTCGCTGCTTCGGGGCAAGACATATATTCCATAACACCCAAGTCCTTTCTACAAATCATATCAGTATAATTATAGTCGGACATACGAATAATAGCAAGTATATAAATATGAATTATTATGGCTAATTAGTGGAACTGTATAGACATATCCAAGAAGAAAGGGGAACAGTAAAATGTAACTGGGTGAATAAATATGGCAAAAAGACCAGTAGAAAAATATGACTTCAAAGCCTTTGGAGAAGCGATAAAAGCTGCGCGGACAGGACGCAAGGAAAGCCGCAAACAGGTAAGTGATGAAATGTATATTTCCCCTCGCTACCTTGCGAATATTGAGAATAAAGGACAGCACCCCAGTCTGCAAATCTTTTTTGAGCTTATGCTCCGTTACAATATATCCGTAGACCAGTTTCTTTTAGATACGCCCGTCGGAAAAGATACAAAGCGGCGGCAGCTCGACGCTCTGCTTGATGATATGAGCGATAACGGCATACGGATTGTAACAGCAACCGCAAAGGAAATTTCAGAAGTCGAAAAAGAGGACAAATAGAAACGTCCGGCAAAATTGAATATGGATTTTCGGAAGCGTTGTAATCTTTTTTGAGATTGCAGCGTTTTTCTTTTGCATAAGTTCGGCAAAATGGTTTTTTCTCCGTAGAGGGAAATAAGGACATAAAAGATAAAAAACTTTCTTAGCAAGCATAGGAAAAGAGTACCCTTTTCCGTATTTTCGCCCTCCCGCCCTGCGGTGCGTCGGTTAAAAATTGCTTGTTGGGAAGTGTCCCAAACCCTCGGAATGGAAAGGAACGATTGCATGAACGGACGCAAAAGAAAAGTACAAATCAAATTCTATGTAACAGAGGAAGAACGGGCATTGATTGAACAGAAAATGAAGCTCGTCCCTACCCAAAATATGGCGGCGTATCTTCGCAAGATTGCCATTGACGGGTATATCATTCAGACAGACCATAGCGACATAAAAGCCATGACAGCGGAGATACAGAAAATCGGGGTCAACGTCAATCAGATTGCAAAGCGTGTCAATGCGACAGGCAGCGTCTACCAAGAGGACATAGAGGAAATAAAGGGGGTGCTTGCGGAGATATGGCGGTTACAAAGATTAAGCCTATTAAAAGCACGTTGAGCAAAGCCCTTGATTATATCCAAAACCCGGATAAGACAGACGGGAAAACGCTTGTGTCCTCCTTTGGGTGCAGCTATGAAACGGCAGATATTGAGTTTGAATATACTTTGTCGCAGGCTCGGCAGAAAGGGAACAACTTAGCCTTTCATCTGATACAATCGTTTGAACCGGGAGAGGTGGACTGTGAGAAAGCCCACACAATCGGAAAACAGCTTGCCGACGCGGTAACAAAGGGACAGCATGAATACGTCTTGACTACCCACATAGACAAAGGGCATATCCATAACCATATCATTTTTGTGCGGTCAACTTTGTTGACTACCATAAGTACAATTCCAATAAGCGCAGTTACTACGGCATACGGAACATAAGTGATAAGCTGTGCAGGGAAAACGGGCTGTCCGTTGTCATTCCGGGTAAAGGCAGTAAGGGAAAAAGCTATGCAGAATATCAAGCGGAAAAGACGGGAACAAGTTGGAAAGGCAAGCTAAAAATTGCCGTTGATACACTTATCCCCCAAGTAGCAAGTTTTGAAGAATTATTGCAGCGGTTACAGGCGGCGGGCTATGAGATAAAGCCGGGAAAATATATCTCCTGCCGCGCTCCCGGACAGGAACGCTTTACCCGCTTAAAAACCCTCGGTGCAGATTATACAGAGGAAGCAATCAAAGAACGGATTGCAGGCAAGCGCACAAAGGCAGCGAAAGCTCCCAAAGAGCAGCGCGGCGTATCGCTGCTTATCGACATTGAAAGTAGTATCAAGGCACAAGAGAGCCGGGGCTATGAACAGTGGGCGAAAATCCATAATCTGAAACTGGCTGCAAAAACTATGAATTTCTTGACAGAACACAAGATTGAGCAGTACGCGGATTTAGTCAGCCGGATTGAAGAAATAAATGCGGAAAATGAAAAGACAGCAGACGCATTAAAGAGCGTGGAGAAACGTCTTGCAGACATGGCGGTGCTGATGAAGCACGTTACCACCTACCAAAAACAAAAACCGTCTATGAAGCATACCGCAGGGCAAAGGATAAGGACACATACCGGGCAAAGCAGGAAAGCAGTCTGATACTCCATGAAGCGGCGGCAAAGGCATTGAAAGCGGCGGGCGTTACCAAGCTCCCCAATCTTGCCGCCATGCAGGAAGAATACGGGAAGCTCCAAGCGCAGAAAGAAGCCCTTTACACTGATTATGGCAAGCTGAAAAAACAAGGTCAAGGAATACGACGTTATCAAACAGAACATAGACAGTATTTTAAGACTGGAAAAAGAACCGGAACGGGGCAGGGAAACCGAACGCTTACAGTAGAAATATCTATAAAAGCGTGGTAGGATAAAGGTATTCCAATATAGACAGGAGCGTGAAAACATGGCAGACCAAACGATACCCGATTATGAAACCATAAGCGCCGCCGTTACCGGAGAAACATGGGCGGTGGAAAAGGTGCTTATGTGCTACAAGGACGAAATCGACAGGCAGGCAACTGTAAAGAAACGTCAGCCGGACGGAACATTCAAACTGGAAATTGATGAAGATATGCGCCAGTATATCACAATGAAGCTGATAGAAGCCCTCCCCCAGTTTCCCCTTGAAGAAATGGAAAGAGAGGAAAAAAGAAATCGGGACAAAAAATCATAAAAAGGTAGACGGGAAGCTGCTGCGGACAGATAAGCAGTTCCGGCATTTGAAGCAACGGCAGAAAGAAACTATCAGTACATGGCTTTATGAGGAATACCGCCGTCTTTGGATAGAAAAGGGACAGGAGCCGCATAAGTACAACAACCGGGAAATCGTTGCCGCTGTTATGGAACGGATAGAAGCTGCGGGGATATGGCTGCCGGAACAGGAAGTAACAAAATATTTTTACCGCAGGAAAACCCATTACCGGAACCGGATAGAAAAAGAATTACAGCCGAAGCCGGAAATGCAGGATAAAGACAGTCAGACACAAAAAGAACAGGGCGCAGGAAGCCAGTAATGACCTCCCGCACCCTGTTCTTTTATATAGGTACTGATTTTAAAATGTTACGCAGTAGAACCCCCATTTTAAGGGAAAAGGTATTCTGTATCGCCTATGCCAGTTTCACGTCATTTATGCCCTGTAAATCAAGGCTTTTTTTGCCCTTATCGCGTAACCGCCGCACGCCGTTTCCTCATGCGCTCGGCTGCCTGTCTGCGGGTAATCCGCTTCCGGCAGTCCGGGCAGTATTTGACGCTGTTCGATTTTGATACAAAGAACGTGCCGCACTCGGTACAACGCTTTTTGTCCTCTGTCTTGAAAAGCTCTGCATACAGTAGCTTATCAAGAGGAAGTACGGCAATTTGAAACCACTTGCATAAAAGCGAACAGGAAATGAGCTGCGGGCAGACACATTCCTCCCCGTCGTCCAGTAAGATACAGTGTCCGCGCTCGCAGTTGCAGCACTCCTTTTTTACAAGGCTGTTGACTTTTCGGCTCTGTGGCGGCGTAAGCCGCTTACCCCCGGTCATACTTCATCAGCGGCGAAAATGGCAAGCTCCGCATACTCGTTTTCTGTTAGCGGGGAAATTTTCTGTAAGGTGCGTTCTGCAAAGGGGCGCATATCCTCGTCCATGAACGGCAGCGCAGCCGTCATATTTTCCATAAGCTGTGCTTTGCTTCCCTCATGGTAAATACTCAACAGGTTCATTTCTTCAACGGTCAGTCTAATCATGCTCATACCTCCAATTCGTGATGTTTTGATTTTGCTGTCTTTTTCGGGACTTTTGGGGATTTTTCTGTTTGTAACTGCGCCCGGACAGAGGGAGGGGACTGTTTCATCTCTTTCTTCCTCTCGCTTTTATCTATCAGCGCATAAACGCCATGCCTGCCCTCCAACGTAGATAAGGAAAGGCTTTTGTAAGGGAGCATGGAAAGCAGCCGTTCCATATCCTTATCCGTTGCCAGTGGAACAAAGTAGGGAGAAAGTTCTACCGCACAATGGGTCTTTTCGGGGCTGTCCGGTTCTCCAAGCCCTTTTACATTTTCCACAATCCGGCGGGCTTCTGTTTCAATCTGTCTATCATGCAGGGCGGCGATATGTAACTGAAAATCCCTCTGCGTATGCGGTGTTCGTTTTTTCTGCTGTTCCCTCAAAAGGCTTTTTAAGGCTTCCTGGTCGTTTGGCTGTGCTTCAAAACGTATAAACTTTCCAAGTTGCGGGTCAGTGTCCCCGTCAAAATATTGTCCGGCAGGCTTTGTCAGCTCCCCATGCTCATAAATCAGCGTGTAGTTGTCGGCAGGGATTGATTTTTCGATTACTTCCCGGAAATGCTGCAAATAATCCAGTTCATAAAGATTGCCCTTGATTTTTTCCTGCTCTGTGCCTGTCAGTTCCACCGCATAGGCAAGGATAGTATCGCGGGTCTGTTCCCCGTAAAACCGCCATGTATTATGCTGCCTTGTGTCCTTTAGAAAAACGTCCCGTTCCCGGAAGCAGCACGTCCCGGACGGGCGGGAAAACCACAAAAGCCGTTTGTCCTCCGGGATAAGGCTTACCGCCGCTTTCCGCAAAATCTGTTTGTCTATGTCAAAATCGCTCTGATAAAAAGCGGTGTTCTGTTTCATTATGGCTTCAAGGGAAGCAATAACGTCCACATTTTCAAATTTTTGTAACTTCATAGGTCAGCTCCTTTCCAAATCCTGTGTTTTCTGTCTTGCCTGTTTCTTCGGTGCCTGTTCTTTCGCTGCTTTAAGCTGCGCCCGGATAGAGGACTTTTTCTCCGGCTCTGCCTGTTTCTTTTCTGCTTTGAGGGCTTCGGCGTATTCTGCAAGGGAAATCTGTCCTCCGGCTTTTGCTTTTTCTTCCAGTTCCGTAGCGGTCGGGATGTTGTTTATCTGCCCGTCAATCATGTTGTAATTCTGCTCGGTGGTCTGTTCGGCAGCTTTCAGATAATTTTCCGGCTGCAAAAACTCCGGCACGTCCTTATAACCGAAGCTGTCTACATAGTGGGCGGTGTCCTGTCCGTTCTGATGAAGTACCACCACGTCGGAAACGGAAAGGCTGTGTCCCTTAAAATCTTTCGGGTGGTCGATATTAAAGCGGGTGTAAATATCTTCAAGGGAAGTCCCCGGCGTAAGAGGTGCGGAATAGACAAGTGTATAGTTTTTCGCGTCTACCCGGTGTCCGGCGGCAATCAGACGGTCGTAAGGCTCAAAACGCAAGTCCCTTGTTTCGTCCCCGCCTTTTATCTGATAAATGGAAAAGGTGTCTTTATCCTGTGGGGCTTCCTGCTCCGGCTGCCCTTGTGCGAATTGTTCCTGTGCAGCTACCTTTTGCGCCCGGATATGCGCCCGCTGTAACTCGGTAGGCTTTTCCCCGGTAAGAGGTGCAATCGCCTTGACATAATCAGCCGCATAATAGGCGTTACTGGTAAGCTGCCGCTGCCATACCCCGGCTTTTGGCGACCAACGGAAGCCGTTGCTTTTTAAGGCTTCCCGCGTAGCTTCGTCCGGCTTATCCTCAAAGAAGATTTGCAGACGGTTCGCTTCGGTGTTTGCTTCCACCTTGCCGCCGTCGAATTCCCAACCCACAAAACCGATTTCTTTTTGCTGTGAAAGGGATTTGATACGGTCTTTCACGCGCCGGATTTCCGCGCTGTTGTTGGATAACGCCCAAGTCGCAAAGGGCTTGTCCCCCAAATGCCAACTGCTCGCCATGTCCGCTTTTAATTTTTCAAGCTGTTCCGGCAACAAATGCGGGCAGCCGTCAAGGGTCTTGTGCTTACGGTAATAGGCGTTTACGGCTTTCATGGTTTCCTGTGATTTTTCAAGGCTTTCCAGTTTCTTTTCTAACTTCTGTACTGCCTGTGGGTCGTCTGCACTGATACCGCCCATGCCGGTACTGCGGATTTTATCAAGAAGTCCTTGTATGTCCTGCCATTCCCGGTAATTGCTGTCGCGGGCTGCGTTCTGCTTTTCTTTCTTCCTTGTGGGGAAGTTAGAGCCGCCCGCAATGAGGATAGAGGGAACACGCGCGTCAATCTCATAGCCTTTGTTCATGTTCGCCGCCAGTTTCCGGGCGTAGGTGTCAAGCAGGCTGTCGATTTTCTCATGGTACATCGGGTCTACCCGCTGTTTCTGCCTTTCTGCAAGCTGTACGGCTTCATCTACATAGTGCCTGTATTCAGCCGTCGCGCTGCCTTGCTTATAATCGGAAAAACTGTTTGCGTCCTTTGCACGTTTGGCGGCAGCTTCGTTGATTGTGTAATAAGGTGCGGCGGGTGCAGCTTGTTCCGGCTGTGGTGCTTCGCTGCTTGCGCCTGTATCAGCTTCCGGCTCGGTCTGTGCTTCTTTTTCCTGTACCGGGGCTGTTTCTTCGGGAAGCTCCGGCGCGGCTGCTTCTGCTTCGGGCTGTATGGTAGCTTCCTGTGGGGTCTGTGCCTGTTCGGTGGTCTGTTCCTTATCCTGTGCCTTTTGGATTTCTGCAAAATGTCCGTCTATGGTATCAATCAGACTTGCGGCGGTGCTGCGGATTGTTTCAAGAGAGCCTTTCAGTTCTGCAAGTTCTTTTCCGCTGCTCCACCCGGCGATATATCCAAAGGAATAGTCCGACGTATCAAGCCCGTAGTGTTGGCAAACGGCATAGGCGACGCTTTCTGCCTGTACCTCGCGGGTGCGGCGGTCGGGACGTTCCGGCGCGTCTTTGTCTATGTCATGGAGTGTCGCATGGGCAATTTCATGGATAGCGGTCTTGATATTCTGCAATTCGTCCATGCCCTCGTTGATGAGAATACACTTTTCCTCATAATTGCAGCGTCCTTTTATACTGCCGCTTAGTGCTTCAAATCCCATAGCAAAGGGGGAAGTTTTTTCAAGGGCAGCGAAAAAATCCTGATACTGTTCCACGTCGCCCGTAAGCTCCTTTATCCCAAGGTCGGGCAACTCCTTACCCTCGGTCTGCGACACGTCAAAAACAGATACCACACGAAAGGCGGGGATTTGGATTTCCTTTTCCTCGGTAACGGCTTTCCCGTTCTTATCGAAAACAGGCTTTTGCGTGTCCGGGTCGATTTTTTCCACCTGTTTCTTAACGGTAAAGGGCGCGGGCGCAATTATCTTGATAGCTTTTTCCCCCGGCTTTACATGGCGGTCAAATTCCTTTTCCCATTGTTTATAGCCTTTTACAAGGTTGCCGCCCTGCATGGCGATAAGGATTGTATTGTTTAGGCTGTAATCATGGAATTTAGACATAGTACGCAGATAGTCGGCGTAACGGTCGCTTTCATAAATCCCCAAAATGCCCTGTTCCAGTCGGTCGGTAATCTCTTTCATTTTGTTGGCGGGCTTTTCGGAAGATAGGATAATCGGGAGAACCGGGGGCTGCTCTGTGGCAGTGGTCGGTATGGCTGCGGCAGCGTCAAGGTCTGCCTGTTCCTTTTCCTGTACTGGCGGCTGCGGTGTTACCCGATATTCCTCCGGCACGTCCCGTCCGTCATACCACTGTGTAAAGGTGTTGCGGTTGTTGTAGATATATCCCTGCTCGGTAAATCTGCCCCCGTCATTGATAGCAGCGTCCCGCCCGTATTCCTCATAGAGAAAATAGTTTTTTGCTTCTTCCGGCAGCTCCAACTCGTCCAGTTCTTCAATCAGATAATGCCCGTAATCTTCCTCGGTTTTTACGGACGGATAAATCCAGTAACAGTCAAGATTTTGTGCAAGGTTTATAATGTCCTGCAAGTCCCTTGTATGGTCGCCGTATGTGATAGCCGCAGCAAATTTTTCCCGGTCGTCGTCAAACTGCATTTTCAAAAGCTCGCCCAAATAGTTCAGTTCGTCAAGGCTTTCAAGCTCGGTCAATTTCCCTGCCAGTCCCGGAATAGAGGACTGATATTCTGTGATGTGCAGCTCCCCGTAGTTTTTGCCGTCTATCCCGATACGGTCAAAGACTTCTTTCAAATGTTCAGCAGTCGTGGGGAATGATACCCATTCGCCCGCAGGTCTGCCCTCGGTGTACTTTCCAAGATTAGAAAGATACCCGCTTAAAATCGTTTCTTCCATGCGCTCACTCCTTTCTTTCTCAATCATGCGGTGCATAAGCTCGTAGTCCTCCATGCTCATGCTCCCGTCAAATAGATAGGGGTCGGGTTCTTCGCCGCCCCGGTAGGCTTTTTCAGAAAAAGGCAGCCCCGCAGCGTGGGCGGCGGCTCTTGCTTCCTCGATAAGCTCCGGCGGCAGCCTGTCGTCGTGGACTTCGATAAATTCCCCGATATTGCTATATCCGTTTTCGTAGTGGCGGCGCACCCCGGCGGTCAGCTCGTCAAGACTCATATCCTCGCCAAGATAGCCGGAATAATAACCGTTTACCACAACGGCGGTAGGGTCAGCCTGTTTGATTTCTTCCATGCGGCTTCTGTCCTCCGGGTAGAGGTAGTCGCCTATTTCAAGGTGGAAATATTCAGCGTTCCAAGAACGTCCCGTTTTCCAAAACGCCACCCAAGCGATACCGTCCCTTAATTCTTCTTGATAGTCCTTTACGGTGTCCCGTAAACTTGCCATGTGTAACCTCCTTTCTGCTGTTTCAGAGGGTTTGGGAAACTTCCCAACAAGCAAAAATCCCCGCCGTTCTCGGTAGAGAAAGCAGGGATTTTACGGAAAAGGGTACTCTTTTCCTATGCTTGCTATTCAGTTATTTTTTCTTCGGCAGTTCAATGCGGTAGTTGACATATTTCCCGCCCGTATCAGCCAATACGATAGTTCCGTCGTAGGTTTTGCCCGTCTTTGGGGAATAGAGCTTTTTCACATTTACTTTGCCGGATTTTAAGAGTGCAGCGGCAATCTTCGGGGTAAAGGTTACTTTTCGTTCTTCAAAGAAACGGTCATTTTTCCACATGGTAAAGATACATTCTTTATTGCTGCAATAGTAGCTTTTCTTTCCCTCATAGACAGGAGAACCGCAGCGGGGGCAGTTTCCCAACGCTTCCCGTTCCGGCTTGAACATCTGCGCTTTATCATCAGAAAGAAACGGATAGGTCTTTACCAGTTCCCGCGCCATATCCTCGATACCCTCCATAAATGCGGCGGGGTCTGTCTTGCCTTTTGCAATCTGCGTCAGATTGTTTTCCCATTCTGCGGTAAGCTGCGGGCTTGTCAAGGTGTCCGGCAGGACACACACAAGGTTGATACCGTCCTTTGTGGGAAGTAGCTGCTTGCCTTTTCGCTCCACAAAGCCGCCCTTTACCAGTTTTTCAATGACGGCGGCGCGGGTGGCGGGAGTTCCAAGTCCTTTGCGTTCTGCGTCCGGGTCGGTGTCCTCGCTTCCGGCGCGCTCCATAGCAGAGAGCAGCGACGCTTCGTTGTGAGGTTTTGGCGGTGTTGTGTCATGCTCCGTTACCGTTGCCGCCGGATTTTCAAAGGTCTGTCCCTCGGTAAATGGCGGCAGGGTCTTTTCTGTGTCGCTGTCTGCGTCGTCCGTTTCGGGCTTGTTTTTTAAGGCTGCCCTGTATTTTCGGTCAATCTCTTTCCAACCCTCACAAAGAATGGTCTTGCCCCTTACGGTAAAGGGCTGTCCGGCACATTCAAAAACTGCTGTAACCGCTTCAAAGGTATGCGGTGCAGCGGTTGCCATGATAAGACGCGCCCCGGCAAGGGTAAGGATATTCCTTTCGCTTTCCGGCAGCGCGGAAAGGTCGGACTTTGCAAGCTCCATAGTCGGGATAATGGCATGGTGGTCTGATACCTTTTTACTGTTCAGAACCTTTCCCAGCTCCGGCGTGAAGTCTTTTCCCGCCATAAAAGAAAATTTCCCACAAAGCAGCTTGATAATGCCCGCCGCTGTGTCGCTCATGTCGTCGGTCAGAAATGCGCTGTCTGTTCTCGGATAAGTAAGAAGTCTTTTTTCATACAGGGATTGTGCAAGGTCAAGGGTCTGCTTTGCGGTATAACCGAACAGGCGGTTTGCTTCCCTCTGCAAAGAAGTAAGGTCAAAGAGCTTCGGCGGGGCTGCGGTCTTTTTCTCTTTCACAAGGGAAGTACAGACTGCTTTTGACGCTTCACAAGCAGCTTTCAGCCTGTCAGCTTCGGAACGGTCAGACAGTTTTTCGCTTGCAGCTTCCGCGCCGGATAAGGACAGGCGCACATGATAGTATTTTTCTTTCTTGAACGTGGTAATCGCCGCGTCCCGGTCAACAAGCATTTTTAAGGTCGGGGTCTGTACGCGTCCCACATTCAAGGTATGGTTGTAAAGGACAGAAAAAAGACGGGTGGCGTTGATACCGATTAGCCAGTCAGCCTTTGCCCTGCATAATGCGGAAGCAAAGAGCGCGTCGTATGCTTCGCCGTTCTTCAGATGAGAAAAGCCCTCTTTGATAGCAGCTTCTTCCATTGAGGAAATCCACAAGCGGCGCGTGGGCTTCCTGCACCCGGCAACTTCGTAGACAAAACGGAAAATGAGTTCTCCCTCGCGCCCCGCGTCGCAGGCATTGACGACTTCGGAAACGTCTGCCCGGTGCATAAGTTCCTTTAAGGTCTTGAATTGCTTTTCCTTGTCAGAAGCAACGGTGTACTTCCATTCCTGCGGCAAAATCGGTAAGCTGTCATAGCTCCACTTTTTATACTGCTCCCCGTAGGCGGCAGCTTCGGAAAGCCCTACCAAATGTCCCACGCACCAAGAAACGATATAGCCGCTTCCTGTGAGAAATCCGTCTTTCTTTTCCTTTGCCCCAAGTACGGCAGCGATTGTCTGTGCCACACTGGGCTTTTCTGCGATAACTAAAATCAATGATAATTCCTCCTTTTATCGTTCGGTCTGTCGTTTGTTTTCCAGTTTTCTCATACAGTACCCCACACAAGGGGACTGCCCCTTGTAAGGGCAGCCCGCGCAGCGTGGGGAAGAAAGCTCCGGCGGGGATTTTTCCCGTTTGCCATAGTCCGGCTTCTGTATCATCATCTTTTCAAAGGGATTGTCGGTAAACAGGGTCATACTTCCTCGTCCTCCGTTTCTTCCTCTTTGGAAACTTCCCCGGTATCTGCTTCCGGCTCGTCCTCGTCGTAATCCTCAAAGTCAAAATCTTCAAGGTCGGTGCTTCCTTTCACGTTATGCTTCGGTTTTACAAACTTAAAGTAGTAGAACGCCGCGCCGCCACCAAGCAGCACAAAGAGGACTAAGGCAAGCACCGCGCCGGGATTGCCGTCTTTTTCTTTGGGTTCTTCCGGCTGCTCGGTGGGTGTTGGCGTGGGTTCCTTGCCTGTGCAGCCTGTCAGAGTAGTTGCACATACCGGGCAGGACGTATTTACCTTTCCGACTTCGCATTTTTCCGTACAGTTGCAGACTTCCGGCTTTTTCGTGGCTTCCCCGGTTTCGGTCAGTGCCATAAGGTCGGCTTCGTCCACTTGATTAAGGAAATGTACGGTCTGTTCCCCCTCGGCTGCCCGGTCAATGAGGATATAAAAGTAGTTGCCGCCTTTGGTGGTAACAGTGATAAGCTGCTTATTGCCGCCGAAATCGTCCACCAGTGTTGCGTTGCCCTTTGGGGTAAGGGGCGGCGTTTCCGGTTCTTCCACCACTACATTGCTGTCGTTGGTCGCGTCCTCTGTGGGTGGCTCTGCGGCTGTTCCCTGTGCATAGGCAGGGACAGAAAAACCGCCCATAAGGATAAGGGCGGCACAAAGGGCAGTCATGGTCTGTTTGAGTTTATTTTTCATCTGCATTGTCCTCCTGTTCTTCGTAGTCTGCCGCTTCGGTAGCGGGTGCGGCGTTCATGCCGGGAATACCGCCGCCGGACAGCATAGCATTTAATTCCTGCGGGGTAAGTCGCATAGCGCGTACAAGCTGCACGATTTCAAGGTTTTCCGCTTCGGTTTTCTGCGCTTCCAGTCCTTTTAACTTGTTCTGATACTCTGTGATTTTCTCGCGGGTCTTTGCGATTTCCTTATTGATACGGTCGATTTTGTTGTTTGCCATAAAATAAATTCTCCTTTCTTTTCGGGGCTGCTTACCAGTTCATCAGCCCGTAGCCTTTGATACATTGATAGTTGAGGTCATAGCTTTTAATCTTGCAGGCGTCGCCGGAATTGCCCTCAACGGTATAGACGCGGCTTCCGTCCCTGCCAAGCACAAGCCCCACATGGTCGGCAACGCCGTCTAAATCCCAGTCGAAAAAGATAGCGTCGCCCGGTGCGATATTCTCATAGCCGCGTGCGCCCCATTGTCCCCTTGACTGGAACCAAGGAACGCCCTGCCATTCGCAGCCCGCAAAGCGGGGTTCGCTTTTTCCGGCTTGATTGTAGCACCATGACACAAAGCAGGCGCACCATTCCACGCGGCTGTTAAAGCCGTACCAAGACCAGTAAGGGTAGCCGCCCACGTTTCCGACCTGCTGTTTTGCAAGCTCCATAAGCTCCGGGTTTCCGGGACGTGTGCCGTTTACAAACTCCACGCCGCTTAAATCCTCGGACGGGCTTCCGTCGGGAGAGCCGCCGCCAAAAATCAACGGTTTGTTGCCCTGTGTCTGTAAGTACACCTTGAACATTTCAAACTGCTGTGGGTTCAGCAGTTCTTCCGCAAGGGAAGCAATCGGCTTGTTTGTCAGTTTCACATTTAAGATACGGTATTCGTATTCTTCCTCGTTGCCCTCCTCGTCGGTGGTGGTGCGTATCTCGATTTCTTCCGTCAGCGTCAAAGTGTACTGTAAGCCGAACAGCCGTTTTAGCTCTGCCTGTGCGCTCTGCGGGGTGTAACTCTGCAAAAGGGCAGTCAAGTACGACGCTAATTCGTGGGGGTTATGCCCGATAGTATCAAGGTCATAGCGGTATTCATCATAGCCGCTGTGGGTGCTTTCGATATTGTCAATTTCCTGTTGCAGCTCATTTTCCATTGCAGCATAGCTCTGTTCCGTTGCCACAAGGTCGCTGTCCTCGGACGTGTAGGAAGTCCCTAACACGCTGTTCATGCTGCCGGAAAACATTGCCCCACAAGAGGAAAGCCCTACGGATACCATGATGAACAGAAGCAGCGCGGCGATAGCGATTATCACGCCTGCCGGGTGTCGTCCTGCAAAGGCAGCCGCTTTCTTTGCTGCTGTTTGGGACGCTCCGGCGGCAGCTTTGGCGGTGGCTGAGCCGCTTTTCTTTACGGTTTTTGCATACTGGCGTTTGATTTTCTGTTTCTGCATGAACCGGGAAAAGGGATTGCTTGTAAGCTGCGGGTTCTCCTGCAAGGCTTTGTGATACTGAAAATTGACGTTTGCCTTAAACGCTGCCTGTTCTGCCTTTGCCGCTTCCCGGTAGGGTTTCAGCTTATGGCTGCGGTAGCCCTGTTTTAATTTTCTTGTCCCGTACCTTGCGCCGCGCTCGGCAAGTTCCTCCGATTTGTGCGCGCCCTCCACACCGGAATTATCTTTCTCGACGCTATGGATTTTGTTGTGAACAAAAATACCCGCTTCCTGCGCGGGGTGGGATAACGGGTTACTGTGGGCTTTGCCGCCGGGTATCGGCTTTTCCTGTTCTTCAAAGCGTAAACGGGTCTTTGCCTTTCCGGTGGTTTCCTCAAAGGTGCGCTCTTTTACAAGTTTCTTCTGCTTCGGGAGAGCTGCCTTTGCTGCGTCCAGTTTGTCGGCTGCTTTTTCCGATTTTTTGATGTAGGGTTGCAGTTTTGGCGTTTCCCGTTCCTCGTCGGTAAACTGCAAGCGTGAAGTGGAAGTACGCAAAACAGCCGCTTCCTGTGCTTTCTTGACTGCCTTTTTGCTTGCCTTTCGGGTATGGGCTGCGTCAAGGTGTTCCATGACACGCTCTGCGGTAGCGGTGTCCGGCTGTGAAAAGTCGCTGTCTGCTTCCCGGCTGCTGATACGCTCGGCAGTCTGCTGTGTTTCATTGATTTCCACCGCACCGTCGCGGGTCATTTTCTGCGTGATTTTATCGCGTGGTTTTAACTGTTTCATAGGCTGCTCACTTCCTCCGGCTTCGTCGTCATAATGCGGTAAAGCTCGGTATCTTTCGGGAAATGGTCTACAAAGGGAAGCACCACATTCCCATAAAAGATAAGTCCCTCGCCTGCTTCGGTGTGGGTTACATACTTCATCTGCTGTGGGCTGATATTTAACTGCTTTGCAAGGATAGCCCGGTCGCCCTGTGCCTGATTGAGCATAAGGACAAAATCAGAGTTTTCAAAGATATTTTCCACCTCGCGGCTTGCCAAAAGGTCTTTGATGTTCTGCGTGATTGCTGTGGGTATGCCGCCCCATTTACGGAAACGCTTCCAAATCTCCACGCTGTACGCGGCGGTCTGTTCCTCTTTTAAGAGCAGATGAAATTCGTCCATATAGTAGCGGGTAGATTTTTTCTCTGCCCGGTTAATGGTAACGCGGTTCCATATCTGGTCTTGCACAATGAGCATACCTAATTTTTTGAGCTGTTTTCCAAGCTGCTTAATATCGAAGCAGACAAGGCGGTTAGAAAGCTCCACATTCGTTCTGTGGTTGAATACATTAAGGCTGCCGGAAACATACAACTCCAATGCTGCCGCAATGCGGGCAGCTTCCGGCTCCGGCTGTTTTAGCAGCTCGTCGTAAAGGTCGCCCAAAATAGGCATTTTTGCCGGGTCGGGGTCTGCAAGGAACGGGCGGTACACATTTCTTACAGCCCTGTCAATGACGGTCTTATCAACGGGCTGCAAGCCCTCCTTGCCGCCAATGACAAGCTCACAAAGGGAAAGGATAAAATCACTTTTCAGCGCAAGGGGGTTGTCGTCCTCGCTGTAATTAAGGTTTATATCCATAGGGTTTACATACTGGGGCGTACCGTCCATGCCTTTCCCGGTCGGGGATAACCGTATCACTTGCCCGCCAAGCCGCTTTACAAGGGCAAAATACTCGGCTTCCGGGTCGCAGATAAAAATATCGTCGTCGGTAATGAGAAAGGCATTTGTGATTTCCCGCTTTGCCGCAAAGGATTTTCCGCTGCCCGGTGTTCCCAAGATAAGCCCATTCGGGTTTTTAAGCTGTTTACGGTCGCAGAGTATCATGTTGTTTGACAGGGCATTTAAGCCATAATACAGGGCAGCCCCGGTCTGAAATAGCTCCTGCGTGATGAACGGGATAAAAATAGCGGTGCTGCTCGTCGTCAACCCTCTCTGAATAGGGATAAGGTTTTCCCCAAGAGGGATAGAGGACATTAGCCCCGCTTCCTGCTGATAGTCAAGACGGGTCAAGGCGCAGTTGTATTTCTGTGCAATGCCCGCCGCCGCGAAAATGTCATTTTCCAGTTTCCGTTTCGTGTCTGCCATGTTTACCACAAGGAACGTAAGGAGAAACATTCGCTCGTTTCGGCTCTGTAAATCCTGCAACAAGTTCTTTGCTTCATTCCCAAAAGTAGCAAGGTCAGACGGGATTATATCCATGTCATAGCCGCTTCTAACCGCTTTTTTCTGTTCCTCAATCTTCATCTTGTCAAGGTCTGTGATTTTGCGCTTAATGGTCTTGATTGCTTCCGACTGGTCGATACTTTTAATGTGGAGATTGACAATAACCCCTGTTTCCAAGTCCAACATATCCGCTAAGATACGGTCGTTCAGCTCCGGGGCAAGGATTTCAAGGAACGACACCGCCCCCGTCTTTTTCCCCATAGCAAAGTAGCGTCCCTCCCCAAACTTGAAAGAGGACGGGGCGATAAAGTCCTTTGTGGTAAGCCCTGTCGGGGTCAGCCAGTCATAGGAGAATGAGAACGGCTCGCCTGCCGGGTGGAATACCCCATGCAGCACCTTTAAGCGTTCATAGCCGGATAAGGGGTGCGCCGATACGCCAAGCACCTTGAAATTGTTGAGTACGTCCGTTTCGATACGGGAAAGTCGCGCCCTTGCCGCCGCCGGATTGTCCGCTTCAATGGAAAACGTGATGTACTTGTGCTTTACAAGCCCGTTGTTCCCTTTGGCAAGCTGCATTTTCAGCATATCGGAATACTCGGTGCGAATAGAGTTAAAATCGTCATTTTGCGGCGGGATATGGATTGCCCGCGCTGCCTGTTCCTGCTGTGAGCCTTGATTGATGAAAGAAAGCTGCACGTTCACGCTTGCGTCAAAGTAATTGAGGAAATCGCACCAGTTTTCAAAAATGGCGGTCTTATCGTCTGCCTGCGCAAGCTGATAGTTAATGTCCTCAAAAGCAATGCTCTTTGAATACTTCCGCTGCGCCACTTTGCAGATACCGTCCGGGTACATGGCAAGGTAGGGAATGGTCTGCTGTGCGGTGTGGGCTTTGCCGTCCCCCTTTGCCTGCCGGATAACCGCCGCTATCTGTTTCTTTTCCGCGCGGGTCAGCTTACGCCTGTTTCCTGCGGCTTCCCGCGTCTTTTTTGTCTGTCCTTTTGACAATCGCTGATACCTCCTTTTCTAATGCCCGCTGTTTCTCCAAGAGTGCATATAGGTTTTCTGTCTGATACGGTCGCACTTTGGGGCGGGTAAATTTTGTCTGAACGATGTTCTTTATTACCACTTCAAGGGGCTGCCCATGCTTTTCATACATTGCCAAGAGGAAGCAGGGAAGCATGACGACAATCATTACCATTGCCGCAAGGCTCGTCCCTGCGTTGTCTTTGAGCAAAAAGAAAAGCGGCAGTCCCATAAGAAGTGCCACTGAAAAACAAAGGATTTGCCGCTTTGTCAGATTGAAAGCGACTTTTGTTTTGACTTTGGAAAGGTCTTTGGGTACAGGTACATACGCCAAGAAAAAACCTCCTTTCTGCCCTTAGTGGGCGTTGAATATGGATTTTGCCAGTGCGCCGGATTTGAACAGGGAGAAACAGAGGATAACGGTATAGGCTGCAAGGGAAAAAATCGCGCTGTGCAGGTTGTCCGCTAAGACCATTTCGCCTACCAAAACCGCATAAATGCCGACGCATATCATAATGAGGAAGCCTTGAAAACCAAGTGCAAACAGCCCCTTTAGGTAGTTGTTCCCAATCTGTCCCCATTCCCGGTTTGTCATGGTGGCAAAAGGGATAGGGGAAACGGAACAGTAGGCGTATATCTCAATCATTCTGCCGTAGAGGATAACGGTTATCAGTACGGACATGATTTTCATACAAAGGCTTACAAGGCTCGTTTCCATGACAAGTAACAGTAGTTCGGGGATTTCCATATCTTTTAGTCCCTCCTGCATGGCGGCAAGGGCTTCGGTTACGTCGATATTCGTATCGCCGCCGATTACCCCCGCCGCGCCGGACACAATATGCTGCGCCATATCAAACACCGCCATAGTGATAGTAAAGGTGTGGGTAACGAGATACACTGCTACCCACGCCTTGAAAAACCACTTAAAGAACATGAACGTGTCAATATCGTGCATATTGTTCTTTTCCGTTACCATGCTGATAAGCTCCACGCATAGAACGTAGGTAATGACAAGCCCCGCAATGGGTACAATCACATTTTCGGACAGATTTTGTATCATGTTGAAAATGTTCGCGTTCCACCCCTGCGGGGTCTTGCCTACCTCCGCTGCAATGGTGCCTACTTTTTCGTTTACGTCCCCGAACATCGTTGACAGATTACCGTTTATCGCGCCGATAAGGATTTCCTTTATCCATTCGTTAATCGCGTCAAGTATGCTCTCCATAGGCTACCCTCCGTAAACTTATCCGAACAGACCGGAAAGAAGCGGTACAAGGATAGTGCCAATAAGGGCAACGCCGCCGCCCGCCATAAGCTGCTTAATGCCCTGTGATTTTGCACCTGGGTTGTCGTTTCCATATCCCTCTAAGAGGTTGATAACGCCCCAAATGCCTAAGCCTGCGCCCAGTGCGATAACAAGGGTCTGTAATACGTCGATAGCAGAGTTAAAAAATTCCATAAAGCTCCTTTCTGCCGCAAATGCGGCTTGCCCCATAAAAGGGCATAAAAAACGGCGGTCAGTTTTGTAACTGCCGCGGTCATAAGTCCCCGCGCTGCCTATGTGTCTGCCGCGCGGCGGTATTCAGTTGTTAGCGATAGGAATTTTTGTAGGGGCGCGTATTCTGTAAGTTATCTGTTTCTTTGTTACTGCGTCAATTCCTCCTTTCGCTGCTGCTCATACAGGGTTTCACACCGTTTTACAAACTGCCGGATAGCTGCCTGTCGCTGTTGCTCCCGTCGCTCGGCAATGAAAATAAGCCCGTTTATGGCTTCTGTGATTTTCTTATCCTGTTTCTTTCGGATACGTCTATTCATGGGCGGTGTCCTCCTGCAAATCTGCTTCGCTGATTTCGTAATAGTCAAAGGGTTCGTCCGGCTTCACAAGGGCGGGTCTGCGTCTTAAATGCTTTTCCATATCAAAAGTATTTTTCTTGTCATAGTCGGACAGGTATTTATAGTTGGGGTGTTTTGTAATGTCGTACTTATCAGAGAAGAACGGGCGCACCCCTCGTAGCTGCAAGATACATTTCCCGCCGTCCATGACTGCTATTTCATCTTCCGTCATAAGCTGCTTGCCTAACTTCTGATAGTTCAGTCCATGTGATACCTCCCGCCCCCGGTTCTCAGAAGTGTTGAAGCTGTCAATGGTTTCTTTCCCCAAGATTTCCGACATTTCTTTGAGGGTGGTTTTCTCCTTGCCGCCCAAGAACAGGGTGGTGTCGCAGTTGCCGGCTATGGTATCGGCGTTGTCCTTGTAAATGGCTTTTAGCTGCGACTGGCTCTGCAAAATGATTGAAGCGGAGATTTCCCGGCTTCGTATGGTGGCTATGAGCTTTTCAAACTTCGGTATCTGCCCGATATTTGCAAACTCGTCTAACAGACAGCGCACATGGACTGGCAGCCTGCCGCCGTATTCATCATCTGCCTTGTCGCAAAGCAGATTGAAAAGCTGCGTGTAAAGAATACTCACAACAAAGTTAAATGTATCGTCGGTGTCGGAAATGATAACAAACAGGGCGGTCTTGCGGTCGCCTATGGTGTCAAGCTCCATTTCGTCGGTTTCCATAAGGTCGCGCAGCTCTTTAATGTCAAAGGGGGCAAGCCGCGCACCGCAGGAAATGAGGATAGAGCTTCTTGTCTTTCCCGCAGATAACAAAAATTTCTTATACTGCCGGACGGCAAAGTGTTCCGGGTCTTTTCCCTCCAACCGTTCAAACATAAGGTCAACGGGGGACTGAAATTCCGGGTCGTCCTCGCGGGCTTCCGACGCATTTATCATTTCAAGCAGCGTCGTGAAGTTCTTTTCTTCCTCCGGGGCTTCGTACCAAATGTAGCCGATAAGGGCGCAGTAAAAGAGCCGTTCCGATTTTACCCAAAAATCCTCCCCGGCTTTTTCCCCGTCCCCTTTGGTGTTGGCAATCAAAGTGTTTACCAGTTTCAAAATGTCTTTCTCGCTGCGGAGATAGGCAAAGGGATTGTATTTCATGCTTTTTTTGAAGTTAATCGTGTTCAGCACTTTTATCCGGTAGCCGCCCCGATGCAAGAGCCTCCCGCACTCGACTAAAACCGTACCTTTCGGGTCAGTTACAACGTAGCTTGAGTGCATTTGCATTAAGTTGGGCTTCACGAAAAATCTCGTCTTGCCGCTGCCGCTTCCCCCGATAACAAGGATATTTTTATTCCTTGCATACTTCGGCTGCTTTGGGCGGCTGTTCATGGTAAGCCGTTCCGTCTGTGTCAGCAGCACATTATTTTGAAATACCGGGTCGGTGTAGGGCTTAATATCTTCGGCAGTCCCCCAACGGGCAGAGCCGTATTCGATACCTTTGCGGTATTTCTTCGCGTTCTTGCCTTTTACATAGACAATCAGCCGGATAAGGACAGCCCCCACAATACCGATAAGCAAATCCATACGGGCAAGGCTCGGAAGCGGATTTGTAAAGGCAGCGGAAAAGCCGTCTGCAAGGGAAAGCACCTTGCCGGACAGGTCAGCCCCCGGCACAAGGCGTACCGCCTGCCCGACTTTATCAAAGAGATACACAAAGAGCAGATAGGGAATGTTGGGAAGCAGCAGCTTTTTCCAGTTGATAGCGTTCATCTTGCAATCCCCCTGTCTTTGTTTTTACTTTGTCCCGCTGCGCGTTCAGAGCCGCCGCCTTTTCTTTGAGGGAAACAATCAGCTTGCGGATAGAGGGCTTTTGTTCCTGCGTCAGCTTCTTTGCGGAAAACTCCTTAAAGGCTGCGGTCAGTGCGTCCGCGTCCCGTCCCTTGAAAAACACAAGATAACGGGGCGGGGTTTCGGTGCTGTCTTTCTTTAGGGCAAAGTCAATCCCGTATTTTTTCGCCGTACTCTCAAAGGCTTTGATATTGTCCTTTGTGATTTCAATGTTGGAAACGCCCGCGTTCTGCTTCATAAGCTGCTTTAGGGTCTGCTTTCCATGCGGGATTTTCTGTCTGTCATGCTGCTTTTTCATCTGTGCAAGCAGGGCTTTCATAGCCTTTTGGAGCTGCTGTGCCGTCAGCTTCCCGGTCTTGATGTAAAGGGCTATGGTCTTTTCGTTAGTTTCCTCCTGCAATGGGTGTCCTCCTTTCGTGTTCTATGGTGGTATGCCCGCCGCCGGGAAGCGGGGCGGGCATGAAAAAAGAGCGTCCGCTTTCACGCCGCCCTGTTAAATCCGTACCCGCAGCCCGGAAAGGTCTGCCGCCCGAATACCCACAAGATACCAGTTGTCCCCGTACTCCATACGGGTCGGCTTCCATTTGCCCCGCACAAAGACCTCCATGCAGTCGCCGCAATGCAAGCCCCCGTAATAGTCGTTTACGTCAAAGCGAATGTCGTAGCGGTCAGCGGTTTCATCAAAAATCAAAGCTCCTGTTTTCTGTGTCATCATAAAATCCTCCTTTGGGTTGGTTTACAGGCTTTCGCCCTCGTTGCAGGTGTAATCGGGTATGCCCTTGCTTCTTGCCGACTGGATAGTACGCCCGCCGTACATATCGTGAGATACAAGGGACGTGTAATAGTTGCCAATCGTAGACGGGGCATTGAAAAGGGCAGCTTTCATGTACTGCTTGATGTTGCGGATTTTGGTGGTGTTTTCCTGCATACAGTCCAGTACAAAGCGGATATGTTCGCTGTTCAGTTTCATAAATTTTGCTTTTACAAGCTCTGCCGGGTGGTCGTCCCCGGCGATACGGATTGTTCTTCGTTTGGTGCAGACAGTTTCAAGAATAAGGGCAAGGATTTCCTCTATCCTGTCCCGGTCAAGGTATCTATCCTGTATCAGATAGTCGTACTCGATATTGTCCTTGATGATTTCCTCATACACGCTATATGCGTCTGTCGTTTCCTTTCGCTTCCGTTCCGGCGGCTGTGCCGCGTCCTCTAAGGGAGAGGGATTTAGGGAATGGAAAGGAATGGAATGGGTACTTGATATATCTGTATTTAATTTTTCTTTTGTTGGTAAGTTAGTCTTTAATAGTTCTTTATTTAATTGCGTTGGATTTTCCAACGTAGGTTTTTCCAACATAGGCTTTTCCAATGTTGGATTATCCAATGTTGGTTTTTCCAATGTAGGTAAATCCAACTTAGGCGGCTGCTCATAGATAACATACGTTGTACCGCGTAAGCATCCTTTCTCATCACGTTCCCTTGAACGCTGTATATATCCGGCATTTTCCAGTTCCCGTACTGCTTCCCGGATAGCGTCAATCTTTTCCCGGTTGATAAGGGACAGTCCTGCAAGGGTGTAGTCCCAATCTTCGGGAAGTGAGAGCATTTGCGACAACAAGCCCTTTGCCTTTAAGGAAAGCTCCTTGTTGCGTAAATGGTGGTTGCTCATAACGGTATAACCTTTGTTCTTTTCCACGCGGAAAACTGCCATAGCTTCGTCACTCCTTTTCGTTGGATTTGTTACGCAGTAGAAACGCGGTTTTGAGGGAAAAGGTATCAACCCTTGTCTTTCTCATTTCCACGCTCTAAGAGCCGCATAAATCAAGGCTTTGTTTGCCCTTACTGCGTAACACGAGGGCATAAAAAAAGCAGCGTTCCTGTTCTCCTGTGTAGGAGTGAGAAACGCCGCCTTATAGGTGGTGCTTATTTTATTTTTTCTTTTCGACGTGCCGCGTAAGGTGGTGCAGCGGTCTATCCGGCAGTCCGCAGGTGCTTTTTGCATATCAAGGCTCAATTCATTAAAAGTAGTAAATGAGTAGTAAAATCAATCTGCAAACCTGCGAATATGCCTGCAAATCAAGCATTTTTCAAGACAATCAACTAATTTTATATAAATACGTATATTTATAGATATTTCTTTTCATATCAGTTCAACCCCCATATTTTCCACAACTCTCAACTTTTTCCACTAATATCCTATTTGTTCTTTCATTTCCATTCTTATCCCCTCCCACCGCATCCGCCGCCCACACGACGCCCGCTTTTCCTCGTCCCCCCTCCCACCAAAAAACGGCCCCACAAGGAACCGTTTTTTCTCATCTTATAATACATTCTTCAACAGCATCAGCACCGGATTATTCTCCCGAATCCATGCCAGCGCCATATCGCCCTGGATCTGCTTCATGCATACATTCCCCCAGTGTGTCGCCTGAAAGCAGTACACCACCGCAAAGAAAATCCAGATCCACAGCACCGCACGCACGACACCAAGTCCTGCTCCTCCCATGCGGTTCAAAAAGCTGATCCCCGGAATCTCCGCAATCAATTCCACAATTTTCACCGCAATCGTCACGAAAACAACGGCAAGCACCAGCGTCAGAAAGAAAGCAATCCCTTTCATAATCTTTTCCGATACCGCCTTCGCCGCGTAGGATGCCAAACTGTGCAGCTGTTCCTCCTGGTACTCCCGCACCGCGCCGCTTCCGAGGATCTGGTTCACCAGCTCCTCCGGCACGCCCATGCTCTCCAGCCATTTCTTCTGCACATCCTGGTTTTCCCCCGACAGAAATTCATTGTTTTCAAATGTCTCTAAACATTTCTTCTCCACATACTGCGGCAGCGTTGTCCGCTCATTCAGCACATCCGTTACATACGGATTCATCCAGATCGCCAGTCCTGTCACCAGAATCAGGGACACCATGGACAGCACTGTCCGGACCAGCCCCTTTCGATATCCAGCCAGTGCGGAAAGAATACACACCGCAAGTAATACGTATCTCAGCCAATTCATGTTTTTCTTCTCCTATTTCAGCCGGATCATCGAAACGCCGTCCTCCTCCGCGAGCAGATACCGGTTCTGCCCCATGCCGAGGATCTCGTGAATCTGTGTTTCGCTGACCACGCCGCTGTACTTCTTTCTTCCATTTAAGGTATATACACACAGCTCCTGCCGGTTCGTCAGCAGAATCTGTTTTTCTTCTATCTGAAGGTTCTGGTAATAGAAATCCAGATTTTCATCCGCAAGCTGCTTTCCTTTCAGATTGTAGATTTTCATCCGGTAAGGATGATCGTCACTCTCCCCGCGCAGAATCAGAACCACGCGGTCGTCCGCATACGCGCAGCTTAAAATTTCTCCATCTTCCGATACGCTCACCGTTTCCTTCGGCTTGTTTGTTCCTTCATAAACGCGGAAGCCGTTGTCAAAGAAGGCAACCCATGAGGATGTTCCCGCGGTTTCGATCTGCGGGCACAGCATATCGGTGTAGCTCGATGAGCTTGCAAGATTGTCCACCAGATCCTCGCCCCTGCTTCCGAAATTGTAGAAAGCGACCTGTGATTTCATCTTGCCGCCGTCTTCGTAAGCGTAGGAAACCGCCATCCAGAGTCCGTCCGCGGAAAGTGAGAGATCCATCGGATAGCCCGGGCTGTCCATGTTCGGGTGAGAGGAGGCGATCTCCGTTCCATCGGTATTATAGTATTTGATCCAGCTCTCCCCGTTGTTTTCCAGAATCGCCGCAACGACGCCCTGGCCTGCAACGGATGCTTTCACGATCGGATACGACGCGGTAATTTCGCCGGCCTTTCCATCGGCATCGTATACAACAATTTTGGTCCGTTTTTATCGTAAATGGCAATTGCATCGCCGCAGGATATCATCTGCGGATTTTCCATGGTATAATGATCGCTCCAGAGGGTCTGATTTTTCTGGTCGCGCAGTTCGATGCCGTCGATACCGTAGCGCACGATCTTATTTCCGGATTTCTGAAACATATACGTATCGGTGTCCTCGGTCTCTGTTGCCTGTACTGTGTCGTATCCCTGAAAAGTACGCAGCTGAAACCATACCCCTGTACCAATTCCGGCCGCGAGAATGGCTCCTGCAAGGATTCCAACGGTGATCCGGCGTCTGCGTTTTCTTTTTCTGTTTTCTGCTTTATACTCCTCAAGATCCCGGACTTTTGCTCCGTTCTCCTGTTCTTCTCTGTTTTTCCGTCCATTTTCATTCCCCTTATGTTCTTTTCGGACTTATTTTCTGCCGCCCTTTCGGCCGCAGTTTGATTCCGCTCTAGTGTACCATATTTTTCTCTATTTTGGGAGGTATATTTTCTGCCCCGCATATATGAGATCTTCCACCGCGATCTGGTTCAGTTCGCAGATATCTTTCACTCTGCTCATCGTTCCGTAATATCTCTCACTGATTTTCGAGAGGCTGTCCCCCTTCTGTACGGTGTACTCCTGCCAGACCTGCGCGGCGGTTTCTGCCGTCTCACTGCCGGAAGCAGTTCCCGGGGCGGACGATGGCTCTGCTCCCGGTGCTGGATCTGTCTGCGCCGTACCGGTATTGTTCTCCGCTGCACCAGTCTGCTCCCCGCCGGATGTGCTTTGCTCTCCGCTGCCTGCCGGATCCGTTCCGGATAAATTCTGCTCCTCACTTACCGCCGCGCTCCCGCTCTCATTTTCCGTTTCCAGTTCCGTTCCTGTGCTTTCCGGTGTCGAAGTATTTTCCCCTGTGTTTCCCTCTTCCGCCGCTGATGCTTCCGCTGCACTCTCCGCCGTCTGTGTCTTCTCTCCCTGTACGTTTCCCGCCACTGCTACCGTCTGCTCCTTTGTTTTCCCCGGAAACGGCAGCGCATCTCCGTATTTCTGCGTCACCGTTACAAGAAGCGCCGCAGCCGCGCATGCTGTCATCGCATAGAGGATCGGCTTTCTGTGATCGTGTTCCGGCTCCTCCCCGCTCTTCTCCTCAATCATCTTCCGAAAATCGCTGACCGCGCGGTCGGGCACGCTCTCTCCGTTTTCGATCGACCGGTTCTGATTCTGATCGATCAGATACGACTGCATCGGCTCATTCTTTTCATAATAAATGTAAAAGCCTCCCGTGCTCCGCAGGGTGCCGCCCTCGTACGTATAGAAGGTTTCCTCTTTTTCCTGTCCGTTGACGCGGAACAGCGTCTTGTCATTTCCGCCGAAGTGGTTCAGATGCGCTCGGATGATCTGTTCATTCAGATCCTCCCCGTATCCCGGAAGAGAAAGTGCCCAGCCGAGGATCTGCTGGTTTTTGAAATATTTTTCCATCACATCGTGGACCTCCGTCCATACTGCATCATCGAAGACCAGGTGATCCGGCGCCGGCTCCATCGTATGAATCGCGGCCGCGCTGCGGATAAAAAAGTAGGAAATTCCGTCCGCCCACTTAAATTCGCCGAACAGCATGGCGGCACGTCCCTCTGGTGCGGAAAAATATTTTTTCTAGAAAGGTTCCGACATAATCTTCCAGATAAATCCGCTCCCTGCCGTTCGTATCACCGACCTGGCGGATATTTTTCGGTCAGATGAAAGTATCCCTCGTTGCCGTTCGCCTGCTCTTTGTTTTCTTTATAACAATCTCAATCATGCTTTTCACCCCTTTTTTGCCTACTTTATCACGGATGTTCCGCGAAAAAGATCGTTTTGGGGCAGGGCTGTCACGGTTTTTTCCGACTGTTTTCCCGTTTTTCTGCACCGGAGGGCATGTCATGTTTTTTTCATTGCAGGAATAGTTTATACCATATACGGTTAAACTGTGGATGATTCTTCTGAAAGGCAGGTACCGGTCATGTTTCGAAAAAAAGACGCCGAAGTTTACTACATCAATGAGCGAAGCCGCAGCGCCAGCGAAGAGCTGGCGTCGCTGTTTTCTTACTGCATTCAAAAGGACGGACGCATGTTCCGTGAACTGGTATTTCTCTGCATCGGAAGCGACCGGATCACTGGGGATTCCTTAGGACCGCTGATCGGGTACCAGCTTTCGCCGTACTGCAGCCGCATTTTTCATGTCTATGGAACGCTGGATGACCCGGTGCACGCCCTGAATCTACCGGACCGGATTTCGTACATCCATTCCCGCCACCCGGAGGCACTGCTCGTTGCGATTGATGCTTCGCTTGGTTCGCGGCGTCATCAGGGATACATCACGATCGGAAACGGGGCGATCCGGCCGGGCGCGGGGGCAGGGAAGACGCTGCCCGAGGTCGGGGATATTTTTATCACAGGCATTGTGAATGTATCGGGCAGTTTTGAACAGCTTCTTCTGCAGACAACCCGGCTTTGCCACGATTTTCCATATGGCGGAATCCATCTCGCAGGGAATCCTGCTCGCCTGCCGGGAACTTGAGGCGGCCGGGACAAGCGAACTTCTGCTTTAAGAAAAACTGCAGACAACAAAACAGGCAGAGACCGCACCGTTTTCCGGTGTAGCCTCTGCCTGTTTTCTTTTGTCATTTATTTCGAAAAATCTTATTTACAGAACTCTTTTACCTGCTCGTAAACGCCCTCGCCGTCGAGTTTGTATTTTGCAAGAAGAGCGGCTGCCGGGCCGGACTCTCCGAAGACGTCCTGTACACCGATTTTTTTCACCGGAACCGGGCATTTCTCTGCCAGTGCGTCGCAGACTGCGCTTCCAAGTCCTCCGATCACCGAGTGCTCTTCTACGGTTACGACTTTGCCGGTCTCTTTTGCTGCTGCAACGATCAGCTCCTCATCCAGCGGTTTGATGGTGTGGATGTTGATGATCTTGGCATCAATGCCGTCTGCGGCAAGTTTCTCTGCTGCTTCCAGAGCGGAGCTTACGCAAAGGCCTGTTGCAACGATGGTGACATCCTTGCCTTCACGAAGAACAACGCCTTTTCCGAGCTCAAATTTGTAATCCGGTCTGTCGTTGATCACCGGCACTGCCAGACGTCCGAAACGAAGGTAAACCGGTCCGTTGTATTCATAAGCTGCTTTCACGCAGGCTTTTGCCTCTACATCATCTGCCGGGTTCAGGATGACCATGCCCGGGATGGTTCTCATCAGGGCGATATCCTCGTTGCACTGATGTGTTGCGCCGTCTTCTCCTACGGAAATTCCGGCATGGGTAGCACCGATTTTTACGTTCAGATGCGGGTATCCGATGGAGTTGCGCACCTGCTCAAACGCACGGCCTGCGGCAAACATCGCGAAGGTGCTTGCGAACGGAACGATGCCTGTGGTGGAAAGACCGGCAGCGATTCCCATCATATTACATTCTGCGATACCACAGTCGATGTGGCGGTCCGGATATGCTTTTTGAACACACCGGTCTTGGTTGCTGCTGCAAGGTCAGCGTCGAGTACGATCAGATTGTCATGCTCTGCGCCAAGTTCAACCAGTGCATTACCGTAACTTTCTCTTGTTGCGATTTTCTTTACTTCTGACATAACGCTTCACCTGCCTTTTCCAGTTCTGCCATAGCAATTGCGTACTCTTCATCGTTCGGAGCTTTTCCGTGCCAGCCTACCTGGTTCTCCATGAAGGAAACGCCTTTTCCTTTTACGGTCTTTGTGATGATGGCGGTCGGCATGCCTGTTACGGTGCGCGCCTCATCAAATGCAGCTTTCAGCTGATCGAAATCGTTGCCGTCCGCTACGTTGATTACGTGGAAGTTGAATGCCTCGAATTTTTTGTCGATCGGGTACGGACTGTTGACATCTGCTACGTTTCCGTCGATCTGAAGTCCGTTGTTGTCTACGATCACAACGAGGTTGTCCAGATGTTTTGCTCCGGCAAACATGGCTGCCTCCCAGACCTGTCCTTCCTGGATTTCACCATCGCCAAGAAGTGTATAAACACGAAATGCTTTGTTCTGCAGTTTTGCACCGAGTGCCATTCCGACTGCTGCGGAGATTCCCTGTCCGAGGGAACCGCTTGACATATCAACGCCCGGGATATGTTTCATATCCGGATGTCCCTGCAGGTAAGAGCCAAGGTGACGAAGGGTCAGCAGGTCTTCTTTCGGGAAGTAACCTTTTTCAGCCAGTGCTGCGTAGAGTCCCGGCGCTGTGTGGCCTTTCGAAAGTACAAAACGATCGCGGTCCGGATCTTTTGGATTTTTCGGGTCCACGTTCATTTCTTCAAAATACAGATACGTGAAAATATCGGCTGCAGACAGAGATCCGCCCGGATGGCCGGCCTTTGCTGCATGAACGCCGCTGACGATCCCTTTGCGGATCTCATTGGCCGTCTTCTGAAGTTCTAACTTGTTCATGTCTTTTCTCCTTGTTTAGTTGGATCGGAATCAAAAGCTGGAAATATCGCTATTGTTCACTTCGTTCACAATACCATATTTCCAGCTTTTATGCAATCATGTTTAGGTCTTATTCGCCGAATACAGCTTTGAGTCAGCCTGGAATTTTGCGATTCCGGCGTCGGTCAGAGGATGTTTGGTCATCTGCACGATTACGTTGTATGGAACAGTTGCAATGTCTGCACCAGCCAGTGCGCAGTCGGTTACGTGGATCGGGTTGCGGACGCTTGCTGCGATGATCTCGGTGTCGATGCCGGCTACGTCGAAGATCTCAACGATTTCACGGATCAGATCAACGCCGCGGGTGCTGATGTCATCGAGTCTTCCAAGGAATGGGGAAACATAAGTTGCACCTGCTCTTGCAGCCAGAAGTGCCTGGTTTGCGGAGAAGATCAGGGTTACGTTTGTCTTGATGCCCTCTGCGCTCAGAACTTTAACAGCTTTGAGTCCTTCTACGGTCATCGGGATTTTAACAACCATGTTTGGATGGATGGCTGCGATCTCACGGCCTTCTTTGATCATGCCTTCTGCATCTGTTGTGGTAGCTTTTACCTCGCCGCTGATCGGTCCGTCTACGATCTCGGTGATCTCTTTGATGACCTCTTTGAAGTCACGTCCTTCTTTTGCGATCAGGGACGGGTTGGTGGTAACGCCGCAGATAACGCCCATGTCGTTTGCTTTTTTAATGTCCTCTACTTTTGCTGTGTCGATGAAAAATCTCATGTTGTTTTTCCTCCCATATTCATACTTTCGTAAGGTTTCGGGGCCTGTTGTTTTCCGCAGAACGGCTCCGTTTCTCTGTTATCTCCAGTATAGATATGTTTGGTTTTTCCGTCAAGTCGGCCTCATTTTTATTAATTAATTTTATTATTTATAAATACTATTTTATAAATAACTCTGGCGGATTTTTCTCATTTTTCCGGTTTTCCTTTTCTTTGTGTTTTCCCGGTTTGCGCCGGAGCTGTTTTATTCAAAATTATTAATAATAACTTCAGCCGTCCTATTTATTTTTAATTTTCGGTTCTTGCATACGAAGTGCTGCGCCGCACGATCAGTTTCGGCTCATACTCGACATGATACGTGCTTAAGGGTTCATTGCCGTCCTGGCTTTCCCGAAGAGACTGGATTTTCCGCAGGATGATATCGCACGCATCGCGGCCCTTCAATGGCACATAGTGGTCGATCGTCGTCAGGGAAATCGAGCGGAAGCTGGAATAGACGGTGTTGTCACATCCCACTACGGAAATATCCGCCGGAATGCGCAGTTTGCTCTCGAGCACGGCGTCCATGATCCCGAACGCGATCATATCATTCATGCCGACGATTGCCGTAAGGTTCTTGTCCTCCCGCAGCAGTTCCTTCGTCAGATAATAGCCCATCTTGTACTCAGAATCCATGCTCGGGATCACTTCGTCGAGGTCCTCATCCGCCGATTTGACGATCACGCCGTCGCCGTATCCTGCCTCCTCAAACTCGCGCACAAAGCCTTCCACGCGTTTCAGGCGCTGACCCTGTTTGGAAGTCAGCGGAGGTGAAACAAACGCCACATGCCGGTGTCCCAGTTCCAGCAGGTGGCGTGCCATCAGCCTGCCGG
>ENA-OQKU01000023-OQKU01000023.1-human-gut-metagenome-genome-assembly--contig:-NODE-23-length-38464-cov-4.874403_pt1 | contig 38464 bp, 35 predicted proteins | sample MGYA00242807_ERZ504816 | MGnify/ENA primary metagenome ERZ504816 (study PRJEB26092, sample SAMD00036376) | human gut metagenome | host: Homo sapiens | study: EMG produced TPA metagenomics assembly of...
CCGACGAGGTCATGGCCCAGCTTGACGAGGAGTAATCCAGCGTGATTATTCTTGGCGTCGACCCCGGGCTGACTCGCTGCGGGGTCGGCGTGATTGAAGCCGGCGCATACCGCCGGCTTTCTTTTATCCACGTGGATGTGGTGCGTTCCGATCCAAAAACCTCCCAGGATCTGCGTCTGCTGGCCATCTACAACGGCTTGGTGGAAAAAATCGAACGATTTGCTCCCGATGCGGTGTCCATCGAACGAGTGTTCGCGCAAGAAAACCGTAACACGGTGCTGGGAACCGCACAGGCGGCAGGGTTGGCGATGCTCGCTGCGGCGCAACGCGGCATTCCTGTAGCGTTGCATACGCCGACGGAATCAAAGCTTGCAATCACCGGCAACGGCAAAGCAGAGAAAATCCAGATGGAACGTATGGTGGCGCGGATATTGGGATTGAACACGCTGCCAAAGCCGGCTGATGCGGCTGACGCGCTGGCTATTGCGATCTGTCACGCGTTGCGTCCGGCTGGTGCGCTGCAAGGCGGCGAACGCGAACAGCATCTCACGGCGGCGCAACGACAGTGGGCGCAGGCTTCGCAAAAAGCAGCGCGCAGACAAGGCGTCCGCAGAGGCATGTAAGCTGTATCGAACAGATGTTCTAGACCTGTGCGAAGGAGACGTCCATAATGATTGGCATGCTACGTGGCCATGTGGAGTCGGTAGACGCCGCATCGGCCATTATCGAGTCGGGGGAGTCGGCTACGAGGTCAGGATGCCATCCGCCGACTTGGCTTCCATGCACGCCGGCCAGGAAATCAAGGTCTACACTTCGTTGAATGTGTCCCAGGACGCCATCACTTTATTCGGCTTCGGCACGCTGGCCTCGAAACGCATGTTCCTGCAATTGCAGAAGGTCAGTGGCATCGGACCGAAAGTCGCGCTATCGTTGCTGTCCACTTTGCCTCCCGATCGACTTGCGAGGGCTGTGGCGGATGGTGATGCCACTGCGTTGGCCAAGGCTCCGGGATTAGGCAAGAAAGGCGCGCAGAAAATCATCCTCGAACTGAAAGGTTCCATTGATCTGAGCCAGATCGAGGGTTCTTCCGCAACCGCTTCGACTCCTGAAGACACTGGGGCCGAACAGGTCGTCGAAGGTCTGATGTCTTTGGGATGGCACCAGCAGGACGCTGTCCATGCGGTGCAGACGGTTTGCGCCGATAATCAAATCGAGACGCCGTTGAACGCCGAGGATGTTCCACGCGTGCTGAAGCTCGCGCTGACATCGTTGGATAGAGGTAGATGAAACGGACCATTATGACGAACACTGATACATTCGAACAGCCGAACACCGGGGCGAACGAGGAATCCCTCCGTATGGTTTCCGCCGCACCCGTCGGCAACGAACCGGTCAGCGACGAGGAGCTTCGTCCTCATATCCTCGAGGGATTCATCGGACAGCCAAGGCTCAAAGCGCAGTTGCAGCTTTTCCTCGATGCTGCTCGAAAACGTGACGTTCCTCCGGACCATATCCTGCTTGCGGGGCCTCCGGGACTTGGCAAAACCACTTTGGCCATGATTGTGGCCAATGAATTGGAAGTTCCAATCCGCGTCACTTCCGGTCCCGCCATCCAACATGCTGGTGATTTGGCTTCGATTCTGAGTTCGCTGGACGCCGGCGAGGTGCTCTTTATCGATGAGATCCACCGTCTGCCCCGTGCCGCCGAGGAACTGCTGTACATCGCCATGGAGGATTTCCGTGTTGATGTGATGGTCGGCAAAGGCCCTGGAGCTTCATCCATTCCGCTGACATTGCCTCGGTTTACGGTTATCGGTGCCACCACGCGAGAGGGCATGCTTCCCTCGCCGCTGCGTGCGCGGTTCGGTTTCACGGCGCATCTGGATTTCTACCCGCATGAGGAGCTTGAAAAGCTGATTGAGCGTTCCTCCGCAGTGTTGGGAATCCAGTTGGAGGACGGGGCCGCTCGCCAACTGGCCATGCGTTCCCGCGGCACGCCGAGAATTGCCAACCGCCTGCTTCGTCGTGTTAGGGATTGGGCCATCGTGCACGATCTCGAATCGGTGCGTCCCGATGATGTCAAGGAGGCGTTGGCGCTTTATCAGATCGATACCGAAGGTCTTGACCGTCTGGATATAGCAGTGCTTAAGGCCATCGTCACCAATTTCAACGGAGGCCCCGTCGGCTTGAACAATCTGGCGGCCATGGTGGGCGAGGAGTCGGAAACGGTGGAAACGGTATGCGAACCGTATCTGGTACGTGAGGGCTTCCTCATCCGCACGCCGAAAGGCCGCGTGGCCACGCGCAAGGCATGGGAGCATCTTGGTATTACTCCCGACGAATCCGCATATGATGTCAATAAGATGTCATAGACTTCACATCTTGAGTAATGTGTTCCGGTTGAGACCCTGACTCCGAGGAGTTTATTTTGGATATCCTTTTTCTCGTTGTTCTTATCGTTGTAATGTTCGGCATGATGTTCTGGCAGTCCAAGAAAGCCAAGCAGCAGCAAGCTGAACGTCAGAATTTCCGTTCTAGTCTGCAGCCCGGCACTGAAGTGATCACCATCGGTGGCATCATCGGCAAGGTCGTTTCCGTCGATACGGAATACGAGGAGATCGTCGTTGATTCCGAAGGATCGCAACTGCGTTTCGGCTTCAACGCCATCAGCCGTGAATATGTCCGTCCGGCATACGTGCATGATGATGAGGTCGATGAGAACGGCAATCCGCTATCCAAGGAAGACGAGCCCGACCAGAAGCCTGTCGTCGACGCGACTGAAGAGCCCGCACAGGATGCCGATGTTATTCAGCAGCCCATTGACGAGCAGAAGAACGATTGATTTCTTTGATTTTTAGACGGCGAAAATCTCATTTTTGAGGTTTTCGCCGTTCTTTTTCGCACGGGAAACCTATAATTCAAAGTGCCGTAAACCAAGGTAGAAGGAAACCACTGTCATGGCAGCATCGGATATCACCGTTTCGGGCTTGAACAAAGTTGGAGCCGAAGACGCAGCATATCTTGTATCGAAAATACGTACTATTCCGGGCTTTCCGAAGGAGGGCATCCTATTCCGCGATTTCATGCCGGTGTTGGCTGATGCGCGCGCGTTCGGTATTTTGATGGGGGCCCTTGAAGCGGCATTGCCAGTAGACGTCGATGATTTCGACATGGTCGCCGGCCTTGAAGCCCGTGGATTCCTGTTCGGTCCAGCGTTGGCCGCCCGTCTCGGAAAGGGGTTTATCGCGGTCCGTAAAGCCGGCAAATTGCCTCCAGAAACCATGTCGCAAAGCTATGACCTCGAATATGGTCAGGCGTCAATGGAAATCGAAACCAACGTTGTCCATGAGGGAGTGCGCGTATTGATCGTCGACGATCTGATCGCCACCGGTGGAACCGCCAATGCGGCGCGTAGCCTCATCGAGAAGTGCGGAGGCGTCGTTGCTGGATTCAGCTTCGTCATGGAACTTACCGGTATTGACGGCATGAAATCGCTAGGCGATTATCCGACAAGCTCGCTGGTGTGCATGCCTGCCTGATAACTCCGTTTTCGTCAACCATTCAGAACAAACAACCAAAGGGAATGATCCATGGATCTCTATGAGTATCAAGCCAGGGAATTGCTCGAAGAACAGGGTATCCCGACTCCTAAGGCAATATTCGCCCAGAACTCCCATGAAGTCGCCGAAGCGGCCGACCAGATTGGATATCCCAATGTGATTAAGGCGCAGGTGAAGATTGGACACCGTGGCCAGGCCGGCGGAGTCAAGCTCGCCAAGACCCGTGACGAGTCCATTCTCGCGTCGGAAGACATTCTGCCGATGACCATTCACAAGCACAAGGTCAGCGGCGTGCTGGTGGCCGAGGCGAAGAACATCCTTCACGAGTATTACGTCTCCATCTCAGTGGACCGGTCCTCTCGTGATTTCGACGTGCTCGCCACTGCGAATGGCGGTACTGAGGTTGAGGAAATCGCCAAAGAGCATCCGGAATCCGTGAAGCGTCTGCATATCGATGCTCTTGACGATTTCGATTTGGAAGCGGCCACCAAGATGGCTGAAAGCATCGGCTTCTATCATGCCGATGTTGATCAGGCCGCGCAGATTCTGCTGAAAATGTGGCGTTGCTTCAAGGAGAACGACGCCACGCTTGTGGAAATCAACCCGCTTGCAAAAATCGGCGATCCGGATGACGAATCTTCCAAGTCGTTGTGCGCGCTGGACGCCAAGATCTCCCTTGATGACAATGCATCGTTCCGCCATGATGGTTGGAAACGTTTCACCGATCCGATTCATGTCGATCCATATGAGCAAAAAGCCCGCGAACATGGACTGCATTATGTGCATCTCAAGGGTTCCGTCGGTGTGATCGGCAATGGTGCGGGACTCGTCATGAGCTCTCTTGACGCGGTGTCAGGCGCAGGCGAGGATCAGGGCACGAATGTCAAGCCCGCAAACTTCCTCGACATCGGCGGAGGCGCTTCCGCCGAAGTGATGTCGAATAGTCTTGAAATCGTGCTGTCCGACCCGCAGGTCGAATCCGTGCTCATCAATGTGTACGGTGGCATCACCTCGTGTGAACAGGTCGCGAAGGGCATTCTCGAGGCGCTTGACGAACTTGGCAGCAGCAAGCCTATCGTCGTGCGATTCGATGGCAATGCGGCGGCGGAAGGTCTGAACATTTTGGCCCAAGCCGGCCGCGCCAACCTGCACGTCGCTCAGACCATGGAGGAAGCCGCACAGCAGGCCGCACGTTTCGCGGCCAAGGAGGTTCGCTGAAATGACGCTTTTCATTGAAGATGGCGCTCCGGTCATCGTCCAGGGCATGACCGGGCATCAGGGTATGACCCACACGGCCCGCATGCTCAAGGCCGGCACCAACATCGTCGGTGGCGTGAACGCCCGCAAGGCTGGGCTGGACGTCACCTTCCCTGAAGCCAAAAATGGCGAGGATGCCACCATTCACGTGTTCGCCAACTGCTCTGAAGCCATCGAAGCCACTGGAGCCAAAGCAAGCGTCGTGTTCGTGCCGCCGCGCTTCGCCAAGGACGCCGTCGTTGAGGCCATTGAAGCCGGCATCGAACTGATTGTCGTCATCACCGAAAGCATTCCGGTGGCGGACAGCGCGTATTTCGTCGAGTTGGCCTTGCGTAAGGGCGTGCGCATCGTTGGGCCGAATTGTCCTGGTCTGTTGACGCTGCCATCTTCTAAGGACGCCAAGGGCTGCAACCTCGGCATTATTCCAGATGGCATCGTGTCCCGCGGCCCGTTGGGTTTGGTGTCCAAGTCCGGAACGTTGACCTATCAGCTGATGGGGGAGCTGTCTGACGTCGGTTTCACCGCATGCCTTGGCGCGGGCGGCGATCCGATCGTCGGCACGACCTTGCAGGAGGCTTTGGAAGCCTTTGAGAACGATGAAGCCACCAAAGCCGTTGTCATGATCGGCGAAATCGGTGGCAGCGCCGAACAGGACGCTGCCAAGTGGGCTTCCGAACATATGACCAAGCCCGTCGTGGCCTACATCGCGGGATTCACCGCGCCGGAAGGCAAGCAGATGGGCCATGCCGGCGCCATCGTTTCCGGCGGCAAGGGCACCGCGCAGGATAAGAAAGAAGCCCTTGAGGCCGTTGGCATCCGTGTCGGTCGTACTCCCGGACAGACCGCTGAAATCATGCGAGAGGTGCTCGCTTCCCAATCGCTATGATGACGAACCTGAAGTATTGGCTGAAAGGGCTTGCCGTCGCGGCAGTGTCCATGATTATTTACGCCGTTGCCTTGGGCTGCTATATGGCCCTAATGCTTCTGGTCATATCCATGGAAGAAGGCGGGGACAATCTCTCCGCCTTCTCGGTGCCTCTTACCGAGGCGTTGGTGCTGCTCAGCCAAGGTATCGGGTTCAAGACTGATGCCATCACGTTGACGATTGTGCCGTTGCTTTTGACGGTACTGCTTATCGCCCTTATCGCGCAGCTCGCCAGAAGATTCGGCACGAGTCTGCGTGGATTCGCGGCCGGTCTGGTCTTTTGGGAAGCCGTAAACATCTTCTTCGCCAGAAGCATAAATATCGAAATCGTTGATTCGATGACGATGATCGCCATCAAAACGGCGCTTGTTTTCATCCTCGGATATGCGGTCGCGGCGATTCCGAATGCGTCATGGACCCAAGCCTGTACCGAATGGATTCGATCTCATGTGTCATCGCCGGTGCGAAAGACCATGGTCATCGGTTCCGTCCTAGGGCTGCTGCTGGAGGCGGCGTATCTGCTGGTCGGTCTGATCGTCGTTGTTTTTTGGGCAATAAGCAATCAATCATCGATAGCGAAGCTATATGAACTTTCGGGCATGCAGAACGGGTCTCGTATTCTTACCACGATCAGTATGCTCGCATGGCTTCCGAATCTGATGATTTGGGCTGTCTCATGGACTTTCGGCGCCGGCTTCTCAATCGGCGATTTAGCCGAATTCACATTATGGACCGGACAGGGCGACGGGCTCCCCGCCTTGCCGCTTTTCGGTATGATGCCACAGGCGGTTGAGACGGATTGGGTGAGAATCGCGCTGATGTGCATACCATTGGCATCCGCTTTTGCTACCGGCATGGTCGTCATGTTGTTTAATAAGGGATTCCATATCAGAGTAGGTGAATCAGGACGGAACATCGACGTCAAACGCGTTGTGCTGAGTTTTGCCTATCCGATTGCTGCTTTTTCGATTACCAGCGCCGTCGTGTCCGTGGCTTCCAGCTTGCTGTTCGCCTTGGGAAACGGAGGCTTGGGATCGAAACATCTTGCGCACGTCGGCGTAGACGTGATCGCATCAACCCGTAAGGTGGGACAACCCACCGCCATGGGTTTGTTCTCCGCATGGCTGCTGACTTTGGTGGCCGTGAGCATATTTTTCGCCATACGCTGGATGATGAAGCGTATACGCGAACGTGGAAAGAGGGAGACCGCCCCCGAATCCACGGAAAACAGCCGTGAGGAAACACGTGCGCTTCGCACGGTCGCCTCGAACAACAATAACAAGGAGGATCAGGGTGACAACAACGAATCGACCGATACGACGGGCTCTGGTATCAGTCTTCCATAAGGAAGGCATCGAGGTGCTTGCCGAAGCGTTCATCAAGGCGGGCACCGAGGTGGTTTCCACCGGTTCCACCGCGAAGCGTCTGGCTGAGCTGGGTGTCAAAGTGACCGAGGTCTCCGAAGTCACTGGTTTCCCGGAATGCCTTGATGGCCGCGTCAAGACCCTTGACCCGCATATCCATGCCGGTATCCTCGCCGACATGACCAACCCCGACCATGCCTCCCAGCTCGAGAAGTTTGGCATCAAGCCGTTCGATCTGGTGGTCGTCAATCTGTATCCGTTCGCCGACACGGTCCGCTCCGGAGCTGACGAAGCCGCCACCATCGAAAAGATCGATATCGGCGGTCCGTCCATGGTGCGTGGCGCAGCCAAGAACAGCGCCACCGTCGCCATCATCACCGATCCGAACGATTATGCACTCGTCGCCTCCCGCATCGAGAACGGCGAGGGCTTCTCCCTTGATGAGCGTCGCTGGCTCGCAGGAAAGGCGTTCGCCCATACGGCCGCCTACGACGCCACCATCAACGAGTGGACCGCGAAGCATTGGCCGAAGCCGGCGTCCATCGAACAGCCGGTTTCCGAAGGCGAGACCGAAGTGAATGAGGCCAAGTTCCCGGCCACGTTCACCCGTACGTGGGACCGTGCGCACGTGCTGCGTTACGGCGAGAACCCTCACCAGCAGGCTTCGCTGTATCTGGATCCGCTCAACCAGAACGGCTTCGCACACGCCGAACAGCTTGGCGGCAAGCCGATGAGCTACAACAATTACGTCGATGCCGACGCCGCATGGCGTGCCGTGTGGGATTTCGCGCCTCAGATCGCCGTCGCAGTGGTCAAGCACAACAATCCATGCGGTCTGGCCATCGGCGCTACCGTGGCAGAGGCGCACAAGAAGGCGCACGCATGCGATCCGATGAGCGCCTATGGCGGTGTGATTGCTGCGAACAGCAAGGTCACCATGGAAATGGCCGAAAGTGTTCGTCCAATCTTCACCGAAGTCATCGTCGCGCCCGATTACGACGCCGATGCGCTTGAACTGCTCCAGACCAAGAAGAAGAACCTGCGTATCCTGAAGGTGTCTGAGCCTCCGAAGACCAAGACCCAGTTCCGTCAGATTGACGGCGGTCTGCTCGTGCAGTCCACCGATCTGATTGACGCTCCAGGCGACGATCCGAACGCGTGGAAGCTGGTTTCCGGCGAGCCGGCCGACGCTGAAACCGTCAGGGATCTGGTGTTCGCATGGCGTGCCATCCGGTGCGTCAAATCCAACGCCATACTTATCGCTCACGATCAGGCAACCGTAGGCATCGGCATGGGCCAGGTCAATCGTGTGGATTCCGCCAATCTGTCCGTCGAGCGTGCCAACACGCTGGCTGACGGAGCCAACCGCACCAAGGGAGCGGTGGCCGCGTCCGACGCGTTCTTCCCGTTCGCCGACGGTGCCGAGATTCTGATCAACGCCGGTGTCAAGGCCATCGTCCAGCCTGGTGGGTCCATTCGTGATGAGGAAGTGTTCGAGGCGGCCCGCAAGGCCGGCGTCACCATGTATGTGACCGGTACCCGACACTTCTTCCACTGAGTTCAGTGGAAGCGTCGACCGGCAAGCTGGGAGCGTCGCGGCGCGATAAATGACGTGGCGTCCGAAACCATTCGCTGGTTTCGGACGCCACGTTTTATTATTATGATTGCGTTCCGTGCGCGGACGCGCGTTGACATATAACGAAAGGCCTGCGATATGAGTCATCCCTACGTTTCCGAAGACCATGAAGGCAAGCCGTGGTTTGAATGGATTGTTGCGGCAATGGTGGTTATAGCCACAGTGCTTGCGGTCTTAGGCCATGTAAAAGCCGCCACCACGGTAATCGCGGTGACGGCCATCATAACAGGACTAATCAGACTCGTAATGCGCGAGCGTAGTCCTTGGAAAGTCCGTTCAGTTGGCTTCGACGCTTTCATCGGCATCGGTCTGGGCGTCGGACTGTTCATCCTGCTCGCCCTCGTGCCCGTCGGCATCGTCTGACGCGTCGTCGGCTATGGTCTCCAGCGTTTCGGAATCCTGCTCGGCTTCCGAAACGTTTTTCTTGGTGCCGATCATGGACGCGACTATGGCCACAAGCGAGACGATGGCGGCTGCGAGAATCGGGCAGATCCAGAACACCCATAGCTGCTGCAGAGGCTCTTGGGAAAGGCCCTGATTCTGGGCGAAGATGGCGATGCCAGTGGCACGAGCCGGATTCAGAGCGGCGCCTGTTACCGGATAGGAGATTGCGGCGCCGACACCGTAGGCGAGACCCATGGCGATGGCATGGCTGGTATTGGTCTTTCCGGATTCACTGGTGGTGTTGAGCGCGGTGGCGACGATGATGATGCCCGCGACGAGTTCAACGGCGATGGCCAGAGTGATGCTGAAGGACACGCCATAGTTGCCGAGCGTGGCATAGGAGACGGAATTCTTGTCAAAACCGTTAATGACCGGCGTCAGCCAGATTTTCAGCGTTACCTGCTCGGATGTCGGCAGCAGGAAGCGGATGGCGGCGCCTGCGCCGATACCACCCAGCACCTGAGCGATAATATAGAGCACTCCGTCAAGCACATGGGTTTTGCCGGACAGCATCGCCGCAACGGAGACCGCCGGATTGAACTGGGCGCCGGAAATCGTGCCGAATATCAGGGTGGCGGCGGCGTACACCAAACCTGTCAGCAAGGCGATGAACGCCATATTCACGCCGTAGATCGCGGAACCAAGCGTGCAAATCGAGTAGATGGCGAAGCAGATGATGAAGCTTCCCACCAGCTCCGCGCCTACGCGAAGGGCCAGTGGCTTGCTCTGTTCTTCCTCTGTTACGGACGTTGCTTCAACAGCAGTCATAGTCTTTCCTCTGTCATATAGTGGACAAGTTGCGGTTTTTATGAAAGCCGCCAAACGACTGCCATACTACCAGCAGTCCCTGTAAGTATTATCCGGCCACGTTGGGAGAACGATGCCAAACGCATATTCTCGCGCCGCCAAGGCGCACAATCATGACAATGAAGGCATTCGCCTGCAGAAACTTCTCGCTCAGGCGGGCTTCGGCTCGCGCCGTAAATGCGAGGAAATCATCACCGATGGTCGCGTTGAGATCGATGGCGAGCTGATTACCGAACTTGGCACCCGAGTCGATCCGAAACGTCAGGAGGTCCGTGTCGACGGTTCTCGCGTGCGTGTGAACCCTAACCATGTCACGCTTGCGTTGAACAAGCCGAAACGCGTGCTGAGCGCCATGGAGGATCCCAAGGGACGCTACACTTTGCGCGACATCGTCGGAGACAAGTACGAGCGTATTTTCCACATGGGCCGTCTGGATTATGATTCGGAAGGCCTAATCCTCATGACGAACGACGGCGAACTGAGCCAGCACGTCATGCATCCCAAATATGAGGTCGAAAAGACCTACATCGCCACGCTGGAAGGACGCATCAGCGGTCAGGTGTGCCGCAGGCTCGTCACCACGGGCGTGAAGCTCGACGATGGGTGGATCAAACTCGACCGCTGCGCTATTCTCGACTCCAGCCGCGAAAGCACGTTGGTCAAGGTCGTGCTGCATTCGGGCAAGAACCGCATCGTGCGCCGTATTTTCGGCTCGATCGGTTTTCCCGTCAAGCGTCTGGTACGCACGCAGATCGGTCCGATCAAACTCGGCGACCTGAAAAGCGGCACGTATCGCGTGTTGTCGCAGGCTGAGGTCCGTTCTCTATCCAAGGCGGTGGGACTGTGATCCGTGTAGCTATTGATGGGCCTGCGGGCGTCGGCAAATCATCCACGTCCAAGGCACTGGCCAAATATTATGGTTTCGCATACCTCGACACAGGCGCGATGTACCGTGCCTGCGCCTGGTGGTGCATGCACAAAGGCATCGATTTGGATGCCGAAACCATCGATGAGCAGCTCGTCACCGAAACCGTCGGCGAATTCTTCACCGACGGCCATTTCGACATCAGCGTCGATCCGGACGATCCGAAGGTGTACGCCGATGACGAGGACATCAGCGAGGCCATCCGTTCTTCCGAGGTCTCTTCGCACGTGTCCAAGGTGTCCAACATCATCCCCGTGCGTCACGTGTTGATCGCCGCGCAACGTGCCTACATCGCACGAGAGGCTTCGGTCGATTCCTTCTCCGAAGGCGCCGGTATTGTTGCTGAGGGCCGTGATATCACCACCGTCGTCGCTCCCGACGCCGAAGTGCGCATCCTGCTTACCGCGCGTGAAGAGGTCCGTCAGGCCCGACGTAGCGGACAGGCCGTCTCGGGTGTGGGTGCGGAAAATGTCGCGGCACGCGACAAGGCCGATTCGAAAGTCACCAACTTCACATCCGCCGCGGAAGGCGTGTTGACCGTCGACAACTCCGATCTCAACTTCGGCGAGACCCTTGACGTGCTCGTCCGTATCGTTGACGACGCCATCGAGGAACAGGAATACCGCCAGTACGTTTCCAACCTCGAAGGCTATGAGCTGGATGAAGGCGATGAGGAGCTGATCGATGGAACGGCGTTCTCTGGTGGCGAAAGCAAGAATGGTCCGAAACCGGTCGGCGTACTTGCCGTGGTCGGACGTCCGAACGTCGGCAAATCCACTCTGGTGAACCGTATTCTCGGCCGTCGCGCAGCCGTGGTGGAGGACACCCCCGGCGTGACTCGCGACCGTGTGAGCTACGACGCCGAATGGTGCGGCACCGATTTCAAACTGGTCGACACGGGCGGCTGGGAAGCCGACGTGGAAGGCATCGAATCCGCCATCGCATCCCAAGCGCAAATCGCCGTGCAGCTTGCCGATGCCGTGATTCTCGTGGTGGACGGTCTGGTCGGTCTCACCGACACGGACGAACGCATCGTCAAAATGCTCCGTGCCGCCGGCAAGCCGGTGACGCTTGCGGTGAACAAGGTCGATGATCGCGAAAGCGAATACCTGACCGCCGAATTCTGGAAGATGGGTCTGGGGGAGCCGTATGGCATTTCCGCCATGCACGGTCGTGGCATCGGCGAACTGCTTGACGCCGCACTCGACTCGTTGAAGAAAGCGGAAAGGACATCCGGCTTCCTTACGCCGTCGCATCTGCGCCGCGTGGCTCTGGTCGGACGTCCGAACGTCGGCAAATCCTCCCTGCTCAATCAGCTGGCCCACGAGGAACGCACCGTCGTCAACGATCTTGCGGGCACCACGCGAGATCCGGTCGATGAGGTCGTCACCGTCGATGGCGAGGATTGGCTGTTCATCGATACCGCAGGTATCAAACGTCGTCTGCACAAGCTGTCCGGCGCGGAATACTTCTCCTCGTTGCGTACGCAGGCCGCGATCGAACGTTCCGAGCTTGCCTTGGTGCTGTTCGATGCCTCCCAGCCGATTTCCGACCAAGACCTGAAGGTCATGAGCCAGGCCGTGGACGCGGGCCGTTGCATCGTGCTTGTGTTCAACAAGTGGGACCTGATGGACGAGTTCGACCGTCAGCGTATGGAACGCCTGTGGAAGACCGAGTTCAATCGCGTCACTTGGGCTCAGCGCGTCAATCTGTCGGCAAAGACCGGATGGCACACCAATCGTTTGGCCAATGCCATGCGTGGCGCCTTGGCATCATGGGACAAGCGCATCCCCACCGGCAAACTCAACGCGTTCCTTGGCAAGATCCAAGCTGCCCACCCGCATCCGCTGCGTGGCGGCAAGCAGCCGCGAATCCTGTTCGCGACGCAGGCGTCCACCAGACCGCCGCGCTTCGTGATCTTCGCCACCGGCTTCTTGGAGCATGGCTATCGCCGCTACATCGAACGGTGTCTGCGCGAGGAATTCGGCTTCGAAGGATCGCCGATTCAGATTTCGGTGAATGTCCGTGAGAAGAAGAAACGCAAGTAACCACCGGAACTGTTAGAAGATGGGCGTGCGCCTGGTTCAGACCATGGCGCACGCCCATCTGCCTTATTGAATCTGGGTCGTTGCCGGCTTTTGCTTTCCTTTACGCACAGCTTAGGCCGACAGCGTCAGAACAGAGGATGTTCATCCTGGTTGCGTGTTCTGAGATACCCCGTTATGGCTCTGCGCGCGAGCGAGCTTAATGAAATGCCGTCCTGCTTGGCCTTGGCCCGCGCCTTATGGCCTACGGCGTAGGGGAGTTTGATCTTCCATTCGTCGCCAAGCTGTTTGCGCCCGTCGCTGTTCTTTGGCATGCGCCCGATGCCGACCGCGTCTGAACAGCCATCGGAATCGTCGGACAAGAGTGCCCTGCGGGTCAATTCGGTAAGCGTGATGCCATCATGCCGAGCGCGTTCGCGGGCTTCCAAGCCAAGCTCGCGGGGCAATCGAATCTTCCATTCATCTTCGGGAAGCGTTGAATCGAACACATGGGCGAATTCGTCGACGTCGTCGAACTGTGGCTGCGTGTCGTTCTGCTGCAAACCGAATCACCTCTCTGAACCCATGCGTTAATCGCATTAAACGGCAAGAAACATAGAAAAATATCGCAGGCTACATATTTGCATGCGCTCAAGACCGTCCTGACGTCCGGCTTCCGGCTCCGATAGATGCCATTCTGAGGAGCTGTATGCCGCAGTTCACTGCCCAAACATAACGAAAAACCCGCCGTTTCAATACTGTGGAAACGGCGAGACGACGGGCTTTCTTGGTCGGACCAGCGGGATTTGAACCCGCGACCCGCGGATCCCACCGACGATCCGAGCGAGATCGCCCGACTGGCCGCCCGCATCCTCGCCGACCACTGCCCGACGGGCCTGCGGTGGGCGCGCGCCGCCGTCATCCTCACCGACCTGACCGACCGCGACACGTACATGACGCTCCCCGGGCTCGAACCCCGCCTGGACAAAGGCCTGGCCGACGCGATCGACGCCATCAACCACCGATACGGGGCCGTGCATGCGGGCATCGGATACGCCGGCATCCGCGGCCGGGGGCGCGACGATGCGGACACCGGGGCCGACTGGCGCATGCGCCGCACCATGCTCTCACCCAGAGCCACCACACGCTGGGATGAGATCGCCATCGCCAAGGCGACATGAACCGATGCGGCAAATCCATAGTATGAACCCTCGATAGTCTCGTGCTTCATAAAGGTATTAGCTGCTCGCTTCGTTACTTAATTATTATTACTACTTAATTTTGGTGGATATCCATAATACACAGGATAGTAATGTGTTGACGAAGTATTATATTTTAATAACGTATAAGATGTCGATTCCCCGACTTCTATAATACTTTTTCTAGATTTGCCGGCATATTAATGATTCCAGCATCAACTTTAGTATTATCAGCAGAAACAGAATTCCATATTCTTGAAGCAAAACTAGAACAGTTATTAAGAAGTCCCCACTTATCATTATTGGCTATATTTGTATTCACGGTATCCAAATCAATTTGCCTTAAAGGAATTTGGATGGAAACATTTTGAAGATTCGATCCCATTGAATTAATCTTCGAATCCAAATTAAGCCATAAACCTTCATGTTCGCTGCTAAGGGATACGGATTCATCCCAAGTACTGGCCGTCACCGATTTGCCGTCAGCAACATTAAGTCCAGCAATATTTGTTGTCGAACCAGATAAATTTGTGATTGTAAGCCACGAATGTCCGAGATTACTAGAGCTAGACGAGGAGCCGGATCCTGTAGTTGAATATATTCTCAGTAATGCCACGGATTCTGCTGCGCGGGTTTGATAATCGACATTTCTTAGTGGGGATGAAACAATTTCTAAATCATCCCCACTGAACGCTTCCGCAAAATCCGCCAAAGAGGCATCAGTCGGGAAGCTAGATATAGTAGTATTTACATAGGAAGTTTCCTTAGTTTCTGTAGCTGACGCGTTTGACGTTATACTTCCAACTAGCATTACGGCCGTTACAATAGAGGCAAGTAATTTGAGTTTTTTCATTTGTTCTTTCCCTTAATACTAAAAAAATTTCAATAACAATTGCAATAGCGATAAAAGGAATCGCTCGAAGAAAATAGAGATATGAGGGGAAACTCGATATCTGTTCCGGATGCAGGTAATCAAAAATAAATCCACTTACCGCGTAAAGCACTCCGACACAAGTCAGAAAAATCGCGAGAATGTGATGCACACATTTCATGGAATTCCTTTCGCCGTACATACAGGAAAACCGCCCCTGTATGTACGTCTCATTATACCTACTGTCACGCAAAAAGTATGGAATCGACGTTCCTCACGTTTTTGAGCGCGAAGCGGTGAGTGGTGGTGCCGTGGGTGGATACGTGAACCGAAATACCGAAATACCGAAAGGAGCCGGGCGATGTGCGGAAGATTCGCAATGCCATGGGACCCCGACGAACTGGCCGACAGGCTCGGCGTCAACACGAATGAAGACGCGCGGAGCGTCGCACCTTCGTACAACATCGCGCCCGACGCGACCATAGCCGTCATCCGCCGCACGGCGGACGGCGGGAGCCTGCTCGCCGGCGCCCGCTGGAACCTGATCCCCGCCTGGAGTGACACGGACCGGCTCCCGTATCCCACGTTCAACGCGCGCGTCGAATCGGCGGCCGACAAGCCGACGTTTCGCGACGCCGCGCGTCATGGGCGGATCCTGATCCCTATGCTCGGCTACTACGAATGGGACGCGCCCCGGACGCCATACTGGTTCCACGCCCGGGACAACCGGATCCTGCTCGCCGCCGGACTGCTCTCCATATGGCGCGGCATGCCGACGTGCTCGATCCTGACCAGGCGGGCGGAGGGCCGGTGCGCCGAAATTCATGACCGCATGCCCGTCGTCATCCCGCCCTCACGCGTACAGCCCTGGTTTGATTCCGGCACGGATGCACAGACCGCATTGCGGGGCGCAGACCGCGATGGAGGCGGTGCGGTCCGTCTGCTCGCCTCGCATCCGGTCGCCCCGCTGCGAGGCGACGGGCCCAGGCTCATCGAACCCGTCGTGTCCGCGCCCAGGCAGGGCATGCTCTTCGACTGAAACGGCGATGGATCGTTTCACCCGACGGGCGGTGTCCAGTCGAGATGGCGTTCCCAACCGCCGGGCGGTGTGGGCGTCATGTCGCGGAGGGATCCGGCGCCGGGGATGTCGCCCGCGAGCATGCCGTGCGCCACGTCGAACAGGACGTCCGCCAGATCGGCCCGGTACACGGTGGCGCGCGCCCCGAGCCGGACCATCGCTTCCGGCGGCGCGCCCCGCACCGCGCCGCACAGGCGTTGGTACAGATCCGCGCGTTTGAGCTCCAGATTGCGCACGTGGTCGGGGTGCCTCGCATACGAGGCTTGGAATATGGCGGATTCGAGGAAACCGACCGGACTCTCGGACAGCCACACGCCGGCCGTGCTCTGCACGTATCCGCGGATGCCGACCGTGAACCACTGGTCGAGCAGCCAGAACTCGCCCAGGTCGCGCGCCATGCGCTGGAAGGCGTCGGGAACGTTGCACGCGTTCTCCCACACCCCGACCCACCGGTCGAGGTAGCGTCCGCTGATCCGCGGCGTCCTCGGCGGATCGATCTCCCTGAGATGCGCGAACCCCAGATGACCGTCCCTCATCATCCTCGCCATATGGTGTCCTCCCTGTCGCGTGCGGTACGTTCCGGTGGTATGCCGGCGGGTCGGGTCAGCGATGGTACGGGTTGTCCCATCGGTCGACGATCGCCTCCGCGTCCGGATCCTCCCGCCCATCCGCGTAATCGGCGTTGAATCCCGTCCAGACGGGGATATGACGCCTTCAACGGGCCGAGATCGAGAATCAGCACGCTCATGTCGCCCATGGTATCCCTTTCCGCGCCTCAACGGTCAAACGCGTTGAGAACGATGCTGGCAAGACTCCACAGGAACACGACGACACCCGCTCGACCATCGGATACGCGTCGGCCATGATCGCGGGCATCCACCCCGCCTCGCGGACCATCAGGCCGATCGCGTAGGCGAACGCAAGGCAGTATCCGGGCAGTAGGCGAAACGCCCGCCACGGCATGCCCATACACGTTCGCGGCCTCGAACGGGAGCGCGACACCGACCCCGACTGCGAACACGGCCAAAGGCGTCCACCATGGGAGGGCCAGCACGCCCAGGCCCATGAGGATCGCGACGACGGCGAATGCTCCCGCGCCGGCGATCATGCCGGTTGTCGTCGTGGATGTCGATACTCACCGATTCGGCCGGGAAGGCAAACCGGTAGTCGACACGTGCATGATTGCAGCCCAACCGTCCGCGCCGACGCATACTCTGAAAACAATAGAGTCGTGGCACACAATTAGGAGATTCAATGCGTTTCGTCGTCGAAGGCATCGGGAAAATCGGACGGGCCGAGATACTCCTGGATGGCATCACCCTGATCGTCGGAGAGAACAACACCGGTAAGTCAACCATCGGGAAGGCGTTGTTCGCCCATGTGAATTCCGTTTGCGGGTTTAGCAGAAGAATGAAAGCCACATACCGCAACGAGCTGTCCCATATATTGTTCTACCACGCCATTATGGAGTACCGGGATATCATCGGATTCGTCCATGATCTGATCGACGAAATGATAGATGTGCTGCCCGGAAAGGAACTCAATCCATCCTCCCTTGCGCGATGGATAAAACATCTTGTGGACGGCGGCGGCATGTCCGCGGACGACTATGAGACCGAAAGGGTGGAGAAATACCTGAAGTGGCTGTCCGGCCGCTCCAGGCAGGCGATTTCATTCAGGGGGCAGATCTGCAAGCTTTTCGGGATCGAACGCGATCAATGGGAACAGATGTTCCTGTCGGACGACCTGAATGCCGTATTCGCCAACCAGCCGCAATCGTTACTTCCGGGTGCATTGTCGCTTTCGACATTTCTGGAAGACAACGGGAAGCCGGTCGAAGACGGGGAATTGGACGCTTTGTTCCTAGATGATGTGGAGACGTTCCCCTCGCTGATGTCCTCCATCGATGAAAATGAGGATGGGTTCCGCCGTTCCTCCACGAAATACGTGACGCGCGAGAATCGACAGGTGATCGCAACCCATCGTTCATCCCGCCCGTTGTCGGAGAACGACAATCGTCTTCTCGCCATGCTCGACGAAATCTACGCCGGAACCGTGGAACGCCAACCCGGCAAGACTTCAATTCTTCATGAGACGTTTAAAACCACGGAAGAGCTTGGCGTTTCCACCAGCTCGATGGGTGTACGGCCCATTCTTCTGTCGAAGCATCTTATTGCCCGGAACATCGCCGACGGGAGACTCGTCCTGATTCTCGACGAACCAGAGGTGCATCTGCACCCTGCATGGCAGGTGGCGTACGCCCGTGTGCTTTCAGCCATGTCCGAACTGCTGGGCGTCCGTATTCTCATCACAACGCATTCGCCATACTTCATGAAGGCCATGCTGATCAACGGCAACCGTCAAATTCGCTGCTATGGTACCGACGTCGATGAAAACGGAAGAGTCTCCCTTGAACTTCTGGATAAAGACGGGGTCGCGGACAGGTACGAGTCCATGATCGTCCCCTTCGACGAATTGGCGGCCGAACAGCTTGAGGCCGAATCATGAGCAGGAACATCGCTGAAAGCCTGTTGTCGAAGGACCAGTTCGAACCGGCATATGAAGGGAATCTCATCCAAACATGCGAACAATTGAGTAGAAGCGATCCCGGCGATTCCGAAACGGCTCTCGTGAGAGCGCAGCTGCCTGCCATCGACGGGGATGCGATGGCGGACGTTTTCGCAGCCAGATGGGCGGGGGCCGATCGGCGCAATCTTTGCAGTGTGGATGCGATCATCCAATGCAAGTGCGGATCCGACGACTCCTGTCTCGTGCTTGCGGAATTCAAAAACCGCAGGGTGGGGACCGTGGAACGGAAAACCCACCCTGCATCGAGCGGAAAACCCCGTGTCGATTCAAAATTCGTCTTCGACAATGAGGGAGGCTATGACGGAACAAAAGAGGATTTCGGTTTATCCATCCGCAGGAAAATCCTGGAGACCATGCTTATGCTTCTTCTTGAAGATGTGTCCGGAATAAGAACGAATCCGGGAAAACGCCGTGCGATGATAGTCGTGGACGCCAAGGCGAACGGAATACGTGAAAGCGATCGAGCCAGAGGCAGCTTCGAGGTCCTGAAGGAATACAAGGGGATAGTGTTCGACAGTATCAGAGTCGTCACGGCAAAAACTTTCGACGAATGGGCCGAACGCAATACTCCGACTTTCTCGAGTGCTGACTCATCGCAGGCCGTCCACATGTAACACCCACGACGCGCCGTTGACGGCGTATTCGTTCCTTGACTCGGATACGCGCGACATCGACCGTTTCAACCGTCTGAATGAACGGTGGATCGGCGTTATCGACGACCTGACGGGATTGTGCAACGGTCGTTCCCGGAACGAGGCGTTGGAGCGGGCCGTCGGCGAATACGATACGCTCCGCGCCAGGCTAGTTACCGTGAATGAGACCGTGAACCGGCGGACCGCTGTACAGGCTTCAGGTGCTGGGCGGCATGCTGGCCGTGTCGGGCATCGGCCAGTTCGTCATGAGCCTGGTCGACCCCTCATTCCGGCGTGGTGCAGAATATGCGGTGTCGTGTCCGCGATAATCGTGGTCGCCGCCATGGCCATCCCGGCTAGGGGTATAGAGGCTGACCATACCGTGGTGACGATCAGGATTACGTAAACCCGATAATGGCGCGTATGACGGCCTTCCTGCGCCGGTATGCATTGGTGGCGGGAAACGATCTCAGACAATGCTTCATATATTGATAGGAGACGAAGGCGATCCACGCGCCTCCGGCGATGTATCCGCCGACGTATATCAGTTTTGAGGGGTTCTTTGATCGACTCGGTCGCGCCATCCGCCCGGAACGTCTCGTCCCAAGGAGGACGGAACCCGCGCATGAGGGAAACGGGAGCGCGTCCGTATCGCATGCCCCGGGGCGGAGGTCCGTAGTACATCGCCCCTGACCGCCCCTGGATGCGGAAAAGCCCGCCGTTCCAATGCCGCGTAAGCGGCGGAACGACGGGTTTTCTTGGTCGGACCAGCGGGATTTGAACCCGCGACCCCTTGACCCCCAGTCAAGTGCGCTACCAAACTGCGCTATGGTCCGAACGGTGCGAAAAGCACCGAATATGAAACATAGCATAATCTCTACGGTTTTTCAAACACATCGTGTCGGAAAGCGAGTCGCATCCATTCCGGAGAGTTTGGCTTCGGATATTTGAGGGTTTTCCGGCAATTGCTCCACCGGAAGTTCATGTTGGTTCTGTGTCTAAATGCCCCCGATTTTGGCGGAATGTCGTATTATGGCATAAGCGCATCGAATAACAACGCCCGTTCGAAAGGGAGAGACATTGACTGAGGACGTATTCGAATACTCTGCCGCGAAGATGCGGAAGCACGGAATGACCGACATGGCCATCGCCCAGTTCCGTCGTCTGTACGAGGTCTGGCGCAATGAGGAGGCCAGCAGTTGGATTCGTGAGGACGAGGTCGAACCGCTCGTCAGCGTTCCCAGCTTCCATGACGTGTATGAGACCATCAATCACGACAAGGCCGTTGACGCGTTCGCCAAAACGGCGTTCCTGAAGCTTAACGGCGGTCTTGGCACTTCGATGGGACTCGATTGCGCCAAGTCGCTGCTGCCGGTACGTCGCCACAAGGCACGGCAGATGCGTTTCATCGACATCATCATCGGACAGGTGTTGACCGCGCGGACCAGACTTGGCGTCGATCTGCCATTGACTCTGATGAACTCCTTCCGTACCTCCAAAGACACCATGAAGGTGCTGCAGACCAATAAGAAATTCCATCAGGAAGACATCCCGATGGAAATCATCCAGCATCAGGAGCCGAAGATCAGCGTGGAAACGGGAATGCCCGTCAGCTTCCCGGCCAATCCGGAACTCGAATGGTGCCCGCCGGGCCACGGCGACCTGTTCTCCACCATTTGGGAATCCGGTCTGCTTGACGCGCTTGAGGCGCAGGGGTTCAAATACCTTTTCATCTCCAATTCCGACAACCTGGGCGCGCGTCCCTCCCGTACGCTTGCGCAGCATTTCGAGAATACGGGCGCACCGTTCATGATCGAGGTCGCCAAACGCACCCCAGCCGATCGTAAGGGCGGCCACATCGTGCGAGACAAGGCCACGGGCCGTCTGATGCTGCGTGAGATGAGCCAGGTCCATCCAGACGACAAGGACGACGCGCAGAACATCGACAAGCATCCGTACTTCAACACGAACAGCATTTGGGTGCGTATCGATGCGCTGAAAGCGAAACTCGCATCCTATGACGGCGTGCTTCCCCTTCCGGTAATCCGCAATAAGAAGACGGTCGACCCGACCGATCCGACCAGCGAGCCGGTCATTCAGCTGGAGACCGCCATGGGAGCCGCGGTGTCGCTTTTCGATGGCGCGACCTGCGTATGCGTCGACCGTATGCGTTTCCTGCCGGTGAAGACCACTGACGATTTGTTCATCATGCGGTCCGACCGATTCCATCTGACGGACCAGTACGAGATGGAAGACGGCAACTACATCTTCCCCGACGTCCATTTGGACGCGCGCTATTACAAGAACATCCACGATTTCGATGCCCGTTTCCCATACGGTGTGCCTTCGCTCGCCGCGGCGAAATCCGTTGATATCGATGGCGATTGGACCTTCGGCAGGGATGTGATGCTGTTTAGCGACGCGCGACTGGAGGATCAAGGCGAACCAAGCTATGTGCCGAATGGCGAATATGTCGGCCCGCAGGGCGTGGAACCGGACGATTGGGTCTGATTTTGGACGGCCATGCAACACGAAAACGATGTTTTTTCGTGAAATAGGCACAAATCGCTTAAAAAACCTCTATCATAGAATGTTGTGTGCGGCTTACGAGGCCAAGCACTTAAAAAGAAACGTTAACGAGACGTGAGGACTAATGGCTGAGGGAAGTAACGGTAGGCGACGTTTTTCCGACAAATGGGGCAAGCATGAGCTTGATGTGTTGGCTGTGCTCTCCTCAGCCTTTCCGCAATGGCTTACCTCACGTCAGATCGCGCAACGTGTGAAGGCGTATGCCGATTCGTACGGAGAGCTCGCCGATCAAGCGGCGAAGGCCGCCTTCGCCAAGCAATTCCAGCGTGACCGCGCCAAGCTCGCCGCCATGGGCATCGCCATCGAATCAAGGCAGCCGGAATATTCCTCCAAGTCAGAAGGGCAGGATTTCGCTTCCTACCGTCTGCAGCTTGGCGATGAGCCGCGCGTGCGTCTGCTGTTCGGCGACGAGGATCTGCCGATTCTTGCCGCTGCGAATTACCTTGCGCGCTCCATGTCGATTTCCTCGGCTCCTGCGCACGAACCCCAGCACGCTTCCCGTACCGCGCCGCGCGTGCCGCAGACGCCGATTCCAGGACTTGGCTTGGATTCCATCGCGCCGGGTCTTGGCACGCAATCCATTCCCGACGAGCTGGTCAAAGTGGTCGATCAGCGACGTTTCGCCGCCACTGTGGATGTTGATGGCGAGCATCTCAATGTCGCCTACGCCGACTCCGATGATCTGGCCATGTTCGTGCTGTCTCATCCGGGTGCGTCCATAGTGAGCCCTCAGGAGGCTGTCGACGCGTTCAACCGCCGGCTGCATGCGGCCACGCAGTTCGTGCCGGCCGATGAATCCACCGGCACCGACAGCTCCACCGTGGTGTCTCCGGAAATCAACCGCAACAGCACTGATGAGGATGATACCGAGGAAGGCAAGGGCCGTCCGAAGAAGAACTCCGCGTTCCAGACCGGTAGCGAGGTCGACCGGCGTCTTCGCCTGATGCTGTTCCTGTCCGCCCATATGGGTGAGGAATACTCTCTTGAAGAACTTGCGGAACGATTCATCGGCAGGCCGAAGTCCGATGACGAATTGAAGAAGTTCGTCAACATCATTCATAAGGACATCAACACGTTGACCACGGTGTCCGATGATGGCGAGATGGCCGGAAGCCAGTTCTTCGATATCGATTGGTCCTTGCTTGACGCGGAAGGCATCGTCTCCGCCACGAATTCGCTGGGGCTTGAACGCCTTGCCGGCATTTCCCAGCAGTACCTGAGCATGCTGACCGCATCGGTGAGCTATCTCGCCCACTCCTCTTTGCTTCCGGACAAGCTGCGTGAGCAGGCGGAATCGCTGTACAGCCGACTGCGCCAGCACGTCAAGCCTGGCGACATGCCGTGGCTGAGCCTGACCGGATACGAGATGGAACCAAGGAACTTCTCCATCGTCAAGAGCGCCATCTCCAAAGGCATGCTGCTCGACATGGAATATACGGACGGTGCGGGCCGTATACAGCGTAAGCTAGTGGCGCCAGACAAGATTTTTGTCGACGAAGGCGTTTACTACGTGGCGGTATGGACCGACGTGTCCAACGCGGCGCCCGCGGACAAGATGAAGTTCGTCAAGACGGATACGACCATCAACAAGGCTACTGGCAAGCCTCGTATCTGGCAGGTGCTTCGCATCTCCCGCATCGAGCATGCGGAGCTGGTCGAACCCACTGAAAAAGTGGACATTCCGGACGTGCCCGCATCCGAACTGCGCAAGTGGAGTTTCGACAATGGCACGCCTGCCGTGTTCATCACCAATCAGGACGACCTGTCGTTCATCGATAGCCTGTCAGGAGCCACCGTCGAGAAATGCGGCGAAGGCGAGAAGGTGCATCTGATCGTGTCTTCCGATTCCTGGTATGTCGCGTTCTGCATCGCGCACGCCCGTCATATTACTGCCGTCGCGCCGGAGACGTTGCGCACGATGATCATCGCCCGAGCACAGCATGAGCTGAGCGTCGGCGACCGAGAGAACGAAGACTGACGGGGGAGGCGCTATGCCTTGGTGGATTTGGCTGGTACTCGTCCTGTTCATGCTGACGATGCTGGTCGGCGGCGGCGCATACGCATGCATCCGCGGATATCATGCGTTCAAAGATGCCATCAAAGTAGGCGGACGCATGTCCAAACGTTTCGAGGCCATGTCCGAGCCGTTGCCGCAACCAAAGGAGAACACGTCCCCGTTCTTCACACGTCCACTTGAGGACGCGGCCAATCGTTATATCGACGCTCATGTCGAAGTCGTCAGCCGCCGTGAGGAAAAGCGCGTCCGTCATGCCCGGCAGTGGGCGCAGTGGAAACATTCCAACGACTGATTCGAAAAGGAACCATGACTCATCATCGTCGACATGGCAATAACGACACCGGCACATACGATGTCGAGATGACCACAGCCCTATCTCCCGCGCAACGCTATGCGGCGTTCAAACAGACGCAGGCCAAACGCCAATCGGTCTCGTCTCGTTTCGCACGGTCCATGCCATTCGAATTGGACGATTTCCAAGTCAAAGCCAATGATGCGTTGGAAGCCGGCGACAATGTGCTCGTCGCCGCGCCCACCGGAGCCGGCAAGACGGTCGTGGCTGATTTCGCGATCTATCTGGCCCAAGAGCGTAACGTCAAAGCGTTCTACACCACGCCAATCAAAGCGTTGAGCAATCAGAAATACCATGATCTGGTCGAAACGTACGGGCCGGACAGGGTCGGCCTGCTTACCGGCGACACGTCCATCAACTCCGAAGCCGACATCGTGGTCATGACCACCGAGGTCCTGCGCAACATGCTCTACGAGCATTCCATGACGCTTGACGCCTTGCGTTACGTGATTCTTGACGAGGTGCACTATCTCGCCGACCGTTTCCGCGGGCCGGTGTGGGAGGAAGTGATCATCCACCTGCCCCAAAGCGTGAGAATCATCGGCCTGTCCGCAACCGTGTCGAATGTCGAGGACTTCTCCAAATGGATTGAATCGGTCCGTGGCGACACCACGCTGGTGGTGTCCGAAAAACGGCCCGTGCCGTTGGAACAGCATGTGCTTGTTCAGGCGGACGACCACACCGAACCGGAACTCATCGACCTGTATCGACGTGATAAAGACGGCAATCAGACAGACAAGCTCAACGCCCAGCTGGTGAGCAGGCTCGATCAGCTCGACCGCAAGGCCGCGAAACGTAGGGGAGAGCAGCGCCCCGACAGACGAAAGGGCGGCAAGGGCGGCAAATGGAACGACCATTCCCGCAGACCCGAACGCCATACGCCACGTCGTTGGGCCGTGATTGATGAATTGAATTTCCTCGGCATCCTGCCGGGCATCTATTTCATCTTCTCCCGCAACGGATGCGATCAGGCCGTCGAACAATGCATCAACGCCGGACTCGAACTCACCACCGATGACGAGGTGCGTCGCATCCGCCGTATCGTCGATGAGATGGTCGAAGGCCAACTCAGTCAAGAGGATTTGAAGGCTTTGCATTTCTCGCAGTTCCGCTTCGCCTTGGAGGAAGGATTCGCGCCGCATCATGCTGGCATGGTGGCGCTCTTCCGCCAAATTGTCGAACGACTGTTCGAAGAGGGGCTGGTGAAGGTCGTCTTCGCCACGGAAACACTTGCCTTGGGCGTCAACATGCCGGCACGGTGCGTGGTGGTGGAAAAACTTGAGAAATTCGATGGGACCGGGCATGTCGGATTGACGCCAGGGGAGTTCACCCAGCTTACCGGACGCGCTGGCCGACGTGGCATCGACACCATCGGCCATGCGGTGGTTGTGGACCATCATGGCTTCATTCCCGCCACTGCCGCCGCGCTGTCCAGCAAGCGCGTGTACCCGCTGCACTCCAGTTTCAAACCGACGTTCAACATGGCCGTCAACCTGCTTAATTCCAGCGATTACGAGACCGCTCGCATCACGCTTGACCATTCCTTCGCGCAATGGGAGGCCAACGAATCCGCCTGGCAGCTTGAAGCGCAGATGGATACGTTGCGCAAAGCGTTGGACGGATACGAACGGGCGTTCGATTGTGAGTTCGGCGACTTCAAGGAGTTCATGCGGCTGCGCATGCGCTTGAGCGACTTGGAAAAGAACGAACGACGCAAACTCAAGCACGAGGTGTTCCGCATGCAGAAGGCGCGAAGCGAAGCGTTCAAAGACCTTGACAGGCGTATCGCGGAGCTTCGCGAAAAAGACAGGGACCATCCCTGCCGCAAATGCCCCGATATTCAGAAGCATCTCAAATGGGGGCATCGGTGGGCGCGTGAAATGCGTGAATTGGAACGTGTGCAGCACCGCTACGATTCACGCACCGGCTCCGTGGCACGTCAATTCGACCGCATCTGCAATGTGCTGAACGAGCTCGGATACCTCGATCGGCTTGATGAAGGCGCAAAAGAACATATCGATTACCGGCTTACCGAACGTGGACAGCTGTTGCGGCACTTGTACAGCGAGCTTGATTTGGTGCTTGCCCAGGCGATCGATGATGGCGCGTTCGACGGACTCGATGCGACGGAGCTGGCCAGCGCCGTCATGTCGTTGATTTACGAGCCACGCAGAGGCAGCGGGGGAGAGCCGCGCCATTATCCCGGAGGAATGCAGGGGAACGTCGCCGTCTGTGCGGCGCAGCTCAAAGGCGTGCACGCGTCGATTGCCATGCTGTGTGAGGACTATGCCCTCGACGAGCCGCGCCAACTTGATTTCGGCATCACCGATGTCGTCTACGAATGGGCTCAGGGCGAAAGCCTGTCGCGTGTGCTGTACGGCACCGATTTGACCGGCGGCGATTTCGTACGCGGATGCAAACGTCTCGCCGACGTGTTGCAGCAGATCGCCGTGGCCGGACCATACCTGGGTAAACGCGCCGAAACGCTCGCTCCGATCGCGAAACAGGCGTACGAGAACGTCAACCGTGGCATCGTCGCCTATTCAGGTGTCGACTGAGCATGTGCGCAATCGGGAGATCGGTTTTCGCGGACGCCGGGAATAAGTGACACGTCCGAAGTGTTTTGTAGCTTAGAGTAAGCAGATAATCAAGGAGGCAAAAGCAATATGGCGGAACGTAGCCTGCGAGGCATGAGCATCGGTGCGAAGTCGCTTGAATCCGATGACAATGTGGATTTTGCGGCGCGAACCGACGTCGCATACGTGTGTCCGAAAGGCCATCGTACGATTCTGCCGTTCGCTGAGGGCGCAGAATTCCCAGATGAGTGGGAGTGCCGCTGCGGCGCCGTCGCGCACCGTGAAGGAGACAATGACGACGAGGCTGATGAAATCGCCAAGCCGACACGCACGCACTGGGACATGCTCATGGAACGTCGTACCGAAGACGAACTGAAGGCTTTGCTGGAGAAGCGTCTGCAAATGCATCGTGACGGATGGTTCCCGGACTACGAGTGACCTGCAGTTGAACGACACTTGAACGAATGCCCGGTCATTGAGACCGGGCATAATTGTTTCTGTCATCAATTCTTATAGCACACAGCCAAGGGGAGAATCAGATCCATGTCCGAACATCCGAAGAAAGTCGTTCTGCTTGACCTCGATGGCACACTGACGAAATCCGATCCAGGAATCATTGGCTGCGTTGTCAAGGCGTTCGAAGAGATGGGATATCCGGTGCCGGACGATGCCGAATTGCATCGCTTCATTGGACCGGCCATCAGCGAATCGATGCAACGCAACGGCATTCCGGATGACAAGCTTGACGAAGGCGTGAGGATTTACCGCAAGTATTACGCCGACGAGGCCGTGTTCGACGACCCGAACAATCCCGGACAGAAAGTCCCCGGCCGCCTGAACAACACGATTTACCAAGGTATTCCGGAGCAGCTCGCCAAACTGCGTGCCGACGGATACTATCTGGCGATTGCCAGCTGCAAGCCGCAATACCAATGCATTCCGATTTGCGAGCATTTCCACTTGGACACCATGGTCGACGGCATCTACGGTGCCAGCGAGGACAATTCCCGTCTTGACAAGGACCAAGTGATCCGTTGGGCTTTCCAGCACATCGATTTCGACGAGAACGCAGGAGACAAGGCACTGATGGTCGGCGACCGTTGGACCGATGCCGACGGCGCCAAGGCGTGCGGTTTGGACTGCCTCGGCTGTGGCTGGGGCTATGCGGAGCCCGGAGAGCTCAAAGCCCATGGCGCATACCGTATTCTGGATTCGGTAGATGAACTCGCGCAGGCCGTCGAGGAGTATTTCGCCTGAGTCCGTAAACGGAAACGCTGTAGGCCAGTTACGTGGTTGCTGTCGCAATATCGTGGCAGCAACCACGTTTTTTATTATTGAGTGACGGAGGCTGTTATGTCAGAACCGCGTGTTTGACGCTTCCTCAAGCCTGGAAAAACGTCATTCCTGAAAAGCCGATAATGTACGTTATGTCAGATTTCTATTTGACGGCCTGATTGAGCTTCCGCTCCATCTCGCTGTGCATGCCGTTTCGGGCCTGAAGATACATGAAAACAAGTTCCGCTGCGATCAGCATGACCATCACCGCAGCCGACGGCCATCCGACATGTTCGTAGAAACGCCGGAACCTCTCCGAGAAATCCGACCTGAACATCGCATATACCGGATATGGCAACGCGCCAATGACCAATGAGGTGAAATGCAGCGCGATGATCGACCAACGCACCGGATGCACATCGCGGTGTTTTTTGGAAAACAGATTGCCTCGAATCGCAGTAATCGAACAAATGTTCACTGCGATGACGGCGGCTATGATCCACAACAGTGCCGGCAGAATATCAAGCATGCGCTACTCCCCTGCGGGTTATATCGTTCGAACGTTCCGGGCTGAATCGTACCAATTGTATGCGATCAGGCTGCTGCGCGGGATTTGCGTCGCGATTCCAGCTTCTTTCTCATACGTATCGCGGCAATGTCGTCGATTGGCCTATTGGTGTCTGTCGATGCCGGCGTCTTCGTCAAATCGACGTATTCCTCATGTTCTAGAGCCTTTTTGATCTGATGCCATAGCGATCCGACGGACACCCCGAACACAGCTCTGCCGCTTTGGAGCAGAGCCACCATCTGTTCGCTGTCCGTGCACTCATGCACATTCTGCCCATCGCACATGATGATGATGCCGGCCAACTGTTCGGGCGTGCGCTGCGCGAGGAAGCCGATGGCGGTGGTCACGTTCTGCAGATTGATTCCGGCATCCAGCAATCTTTTGGAAACGGCAAGAATCACCACATCTTTGAACGAATACAATCTGCGTGAGCCGGATCCGTGCGACGGGGTGATGGATGGTTCCACTATCTGTTTACGCGCCCAATAGTCAAGCTGGCGGTACGTGATACCCGCCACTTTTGACGCGACCGTACCACGATAGCCCCGTGTGACGGGCTGCGCGTCCGCGGAGGGGAACAACTCCCCCTGCACCGCGTGCGACACGTGCAGATGCAACCGCATTGTTGGTTCTGCCTCGCCGTCCATTGTCTTCTCCTACACGCCATAAAACAATCGCCTATGAGCTTCCATTCGGAGCCCATAGGCGATTGAAGGAAAACCGTTACTCACAGTTTATCCCGCATCGGGCGTTTCATTAGGCAATGACGGCCTTGTTGGTGAAATATACGAGACGGAACTTGCCCAGAATGATTTCGTCGCCGTTCTTCAGTTCCTGGCTATCCACTCGTTGACGGTTCACGTATGTGCCGTTCAGGCTGCCGGCGTCAATCACCGAATAATTTCCGTTAATCCTGCGGAACACCGCGTGCGTGCGGGAGACGGTGGAATCGTCCAGCAGGATATCGGAACTCGGGTCGCGTCCCACGGTGATCTCGTCCTCGTCGAGGAGATAACGCGAGCCGGACACCGCTCCCCTGGTGGAAATCAGGAGCGCCGTGCCGTCGGCCAGACGCATGATCGTATTGAGGTCCTCCTTCGTCAGAGGACGGTCTCCGGTGGAAGTAACCGGTACAGTGATAGCAGGAAGACCAATGATGGTCGTTTCGCCTGCGCTTGGAATCGGATCAGTCATAGCTGTCATTCTACCCTCTCCCCTTGCAATTGGCCGGTATTGTGGCCGGCATGGTCACGAATCATACACTGTGAACGGTATTTACCGTTCGTTCTTGTCGATGATGGATACGAATTCGTCCTTCGGCAGCATGTCATCGTAGCTGCGCCAGCGTCGTTCCAGTTCGCGGTTCGCCTCATCGTGTTGTTTCTGCCCCAGCTCGGCGTACGCTTTCAATTCGTTGGGGCCCATATCCTTAACCGGTTGGTTGAGGTTCAATTGTCTCTCGTTCACAATAGGCAATTGTAGCCGCTTGCCGGGGAACAAAAAGCCTGGAACGCTTTTAATCGCGTTCCAGGCTTTTTCAAGAAGGATTCAGTGTGTGGTGTCCAAATCAGCGGCGGGTGTCGATGATCTCCTGCAGAGCGCCGTTGACGGAAGAGGAGCCGGCAGCCGAAGACAGAGCGTTGATGCCGCTGACTTCGAAGCCACGCATGATTGCGGAGAAGATCTTGTTCTTGTTCATGATGTTTCCTTTTCTTGCTGGTGTGCTGTGACGCACCTTGCGTCTTGTTTGTTTTCTTTTTTGTTTACGATACTCATTTTAGAAATGCGTTTGGCAAAAGTCATGCTTCTCTCGTTTGATTCTTTGTATTTTCATCGGCAATTCTTGTGTAATGTGGTGAATCGTTTTTCGTCGATCGCTGTTTTTGCCGGCGCGTCGATGCTTGCATTCTTATTTGACGAAGTAGCGTGAAAAGGAATGGAAACAAAAAAAACCCGGCAAAACCGAGCTGTGATAACGGTGGGTGATATAGGAATCGAACCTATGACCCCTTCCGTGTGAAGGAAGTGCGCTAGCCGCTGCGCCAATCACCCAGTCTTAATTTGTACGGAGCAATGCTCCAGTGGGCGATACAAGATTCGAACTTGTGACCCCTTCCGTGTCAGGGAAGTGCGCTACCTCTGCGCCAACCGCCCGGGTCATGTCAACATGCGAAAACTAATCTCACATGATGCGAGGTGGGTACGAGAGTCGAACTCGTCTATACGGCTTTGCAGGCCGCTGCCTAACCGCTTGGCTAACCCACCATAAAGGTCGATAATCAATCGGAACCTTAGAGCGGACAACGGGACTCGAACCCGCGGTCTCAACCTTGGCAAGGTTGCGCTTTACCAACTAAGCTATGTCCGCATGTCTCCAGCAGATTCACTGCGTGAGCACGAGTATTTACTATAACCACATTCGTGTAATTTGCAAGTCAGCGTGTCGCGGTTTGGTTTATTCGTATTCACCGATGGCTGAAGCGCGTGTCACACCACCCGTTTTCGGTATACATTAAAAGCATGTGTGAGGAGAGCGCAATGCCCAAGACGATACTTATCGCCGCATTCGAAGGATGGAACGATGCAAGCCAAGCGGCCACGAACGTCGTCCGTCATTTGGTGTCCCGGTATGAGTCGCAGGAAGTGCGCCATATTGACAACGAAGGTTTCTACGACTATCAGGTGGCCCGGCCCATGATCTGCTCCGTGCAGGGGCGTAAGCGCATCATCTGGCCGCAAACGACTTTCTATGACATTGCCGTCTCCCCCATGCTGCACCTGCTTGCGCAGATCGCACCCGAACCCAATTACCGGTGGGAGGAATACTGCAGGCAGACGCTACGTGTCGCAGAAGACTATGACGTAAGTGATGTCATCACGCTTGGCTCCATGTTCGATGAATGCCCGCACACACGGCCATTGCCGCTTGACATCTCCAAAAGCGGCTGCGAATGCGAATCCGACAGGGAATACAACGGTCCGGTGGGCATCCCCAACATCCTTGACGCCTTCGCCGCCGAAGCGGGCTTTCCGACAACATCCATATGGGTATCCGTACCGCATTACTGTGCCAATACCGAATGCATGCAAGGCACTTGAGCCTGCCCTGCGTGCCTTGTCTTTAATAATCGAGTATCCGCTTATTGAAGGAGATTTGACCAGAAAGGCCATGCAATGGCGTTCCGACGCCGATGGATTGGTGTCAGACATGCATGCCGGCGACTATTTGGCTCGTCTGGAACATGATTACGATTTGGACGCGAGAGCGAAGCGAATCGCCTCGAATGGCATGCCTGCCTGCGAGGAACTGCTTCGTGAGGCCGAATCACTTCTACGCAACGGCGTCTGAGCCGTTCCCCTCCAGGAGGAGGTCGCAGACGAAAAAAATCCCGGCACCTTACGGATGGCCGGGATTCGCTTTATTTACGCCGAATCACGCTTACGCGGCGGCAACGACTTCCGTCGGGTGCAGCACGCCGCAGATCAGCAGCAGAGCCACGACAACGGCCAGCGCGATGCGGTAGATGGCGAACGCCTTGTACGAGAAGGTGGACACGAACTTCAGGAAGCCGATGATCACCACATAGCCGACCACGAACGCCACGATGGTGGCCGCGATGGTCGCACCCCAGCCCGGGAACATTCCCGCATTGCCTGCGGCCACATCCTTGACCGCGGAAACGGCTTCGAGGATGCCCGCGCCGAACACGGCCGGAATGGCCATCAGGAAGCTCACGCGCACTGCAGCCTCACGGGTATAACCCATCGCACGGCCGAAGGTGATGGTGCCGCCGGAACGGGAAACGCCAGGAATCAGCGCCAGCATCTGACCGATGCCGAAGATCAGCGCATCCTTCCAGGTCATCTCATCCATGGTCTTGACCTGCTTGGCGCGGGCGTCGACCACCCACAGCAGAATACCGAAGATAATCAGCACGGTAACGGTGATCCACAGATTACGCAGCGTGCTTTCGATGGCGTCCTTGAACAACAGACCGGCAATCAGAATCGGCAGCGTGCCGATGATGATGAACCAACCCATCTGCGTGTCGCGGTTATGCGCGCCCATACGGCTCTTGAAGTCCTTGCCCTCCTTGCCGAACAAGGAGCCGAACCACGCGCCGAGAATGCGGATGATGTCATGACGGAAATACAGGATCACGGCAAGCTCGGTGCCGATCTGGATGATGGCGGTGAACGCGGCACCCGGATCGGAGCCCAGCATCAAATCGCCGATGATACGGATATGGGCGCTGGAAGAGACCGGCAAGTATTCGGTCAACGCCTGCACCAGGCCAAGGAAAATCGCTTGGAAGAAATTCATGAACCCTCTTTATGTTCGTAGAAATATGGTTTCGTCTGCTTTTCCGTGACCAAGAGTAGCGAGAGGGGTCTAGTTTTCAAGGCATCCCGGCATAGTTGTCTCAAACCATGCACACAATGGAGCCAAAAGTACGCCGGCATGTCCGGCATGGGAGAAAGGCTCATCGGCATGGGCAAATACCGCAAAAGCAGGGCAATCAGCCCCGAAGGTTTCTTTGAATGCGAGGGACGCGGCCTCAAATGGCTCGGCGAGGCGCAATCGCAGGGCGGCCCACGCGTGGTCGACGTATACGACTGGGGCAAGGATTATCTCGACATTGAACGCGTGAACGCCTGCGGTCCGACCATCCAAGCCGCGCGCGATTTCGGTGTTGCGCTAGCTCATATGCATGATGCCGGTGCCGAACATTTTGGCTCCGCTCCAACTGGATACGACGGCACCTGCTATTTCGGGCCGTTGCAGGATCCCGTCCCGATGGATACCGGTGCCTGGGATGATGTGGCCACCTATCTGGCGGACGGCAGATTGCGTCCGATGGTACGACTCGGCATGAAACGTCGCGAACTGACCGACTATGACATGGAACTGACTGAAGCCGTTATCGACGCCTTGCCCGACATCCTAGGCAAGGCCGCCAACGACAAGCCCGCACGCGTGCATGGCGACCTGTGGAGCGGCAACGTCATGTGGACTGCTGATTCCGGTGACGTCGAAGCCGTGCTTATCGACCCTGCGGCTCACGGTGGGCACCGTGAGGAAGACCTTGCCATGCTCGACCTGTTCGGCATGTCATATCTTACGGACATCCTCGAAGGCTATCAGTCGGCGCATCCGCTTAAGGCCGGATGGCAGGACCGCATCACATTGTGGCAGCTCTACCCCATTGCAGGACATTGCGTGTTCTTCGGTGGAGGATATGTGAGCCGGTATCGCGCCATGTGCAGGTCGCTGCTCAAATAGGCGGGAATCACCCGCCATGCCAGATGTGAAAGAAGTCCGTATCCCAAGGTTATGAGTTGGGATACGGACTTCTTTCACATGTCCCGTATTCGATTGGATTGCGAAAACTAGCGCAGCGCGTCCTTCAGCTTGGAGAAGAACCCCTTCTTCGCGCCGGACGACGGACGGGACTTCACGGCAACATGCTGGGCGTCCGTGTCGTGCATCTCGCCGAACCGCTCAATCAGCTCCCGCTCGTCATCGGACAGCTTCTTAGGAATCTCCACCACTACGTGCGCCACCAAATCGCCGCGCTCGTTCTTGTCGTCGAGATGCGTGACGCCGAGGTTCTTCAACGTCACGGTATCGTCCGGCTGGCTGCCGGCTGGGATATCCAGCGTCTGCCTGCCGTCGAAGGTGTCGATTTCGACTTCGTGCCCCAATACGGCCCAACTCATCGGCACCTTGATCCAACAATGCAAATCGTCGTCATCACGAGTGAACATGTCATCCGGCTTGATGCGGATATCCACATACAAATCGCCCGCGACGCCGCCATTTTCGCCGACCTCACCCTGATTAGCGAGACGCAGACGGGTGTTGTTCGCCACGCCGGCCGGCACCGCGACGCCGACATTGCGGGTGACGCGCACGCGGCCATGGCCGAGGCAGGACGGGCACGGCTTCTCGATGACCGTTCCATGGCCTTCGCAGCGTTCGCATGGCGCGGTGGTCATCATCTGGCCGAGCATGGTGCGTACCACGCGCTGCGCATATCCCTGACCGTGGCAGTCGGGACATTGTGCGGGCTGTGTGCCGTTCTGGCAGCCGGTGCCGCCGCATTCCTGGCACAGGCCGAACGTGTTGACCTTGACGTGCGTGGTGTCGCCGAACACCGCCGTCTTCAAATCGATGGTCGCGGAAACAAGCGCGTCACGCCCCGGCTGGGTGCGCGGAGTCGGTCCACCGCCGGTGCCACCGAATCCGCCACCGGTGAACATGCTGAAGATGTCCCCCATATCGCCGAATCCGCCACCGAATCCGCCACCGTGCATGCCGCCCGCATTCGGATCGTTCGGATCGACGCCGGCATCGTACATCTGCCGTTTCTTAGGATCCGACAGCACATCGTACGCGTTGTTGACTTCCTTGAACTTGTCTTCGAATTCCGGACCTGCGATGTCGGGATGGTATTTGCGGCTCATCTTTCGATACGCCTTTTTGATCTCGTCGTCGCTTGCCGAACGGTCGACGCCCAGCACTTCGTAATAGTCCGTCACGATTATTCTTTCTCCCTGTTGGTTCTGCGTGTCATTGTGCCATAAGGCGGGGTCAGTCGGCCGGCTGACCTTCATCGTGGGCGAGGAACGCCGTCAGATATCTGGCGACCGCCCTCACGGCGGCCATGGTCGCCGCGTAGTCCATATGCGTCGGCCCGATCGATCCGACGAATGCGACCGGTTCGCCCGCCTGCTGCGTATCATCACCGCTTTGATTTTCCGTCTGTGATGATGCGGCCGCATGCGTCGCGCCGTCCGTGGCGGCCGCGGAGGTACGCCCGTAGCCACTGGTTACCACTGAGGCGTGCAGCAAACCGGGCGTGTGCGTTTCGGAACCGATCGCCACTCCGACGCCGTCGGATTGCGTGGTTTCGCTCAGCGAGCTCATCAACTTCATGAGCACCACCTGCTCCTCCAACGCGTCGAACAGCGGGGCCAGGTCGGCCACCGTGCGTTGATGCGCAAGCCGTGAAGTGCCCGCCATGTACAATTCGCTCGCGCGTTCGTCATCCGCCATGCCATCAAAGGCCTGCGCAAGCGTTTCCGCAAGCGTGCTGATCGCATGGTATTCCTTGCGCGCTCCCATCTGTCGTACGCAATCGGCCGTGCGGGTCAGCGAAACGCCGGAGCATTGCGTATTGATCTCGTTGGTCAGATGAGTGAGCGTCGTCACGTCCGGCAATTTCGTGACGTTGAGGATATGCTGCGCGACACGGCCGGTATCGGTGATCACTACGGCAAGCAGCGTATTAATGGACACTGGCACGATTTCGATATGCCGCAATGTCGACTTCGACAGTGACGGCGCGGCCACGACGGCGACCTGTCCGGTGATCTGCGCCAGCAGCCGGGCGGCCCGCTGCAGCGTGTCCTGCAGATTGACCGATCCGGACAGAAAGCTGTTGATGCCGCGGCGCTGGGCCTCCGATAGCGGAACGACCGTCGCCAAACGGTCGACGAAGTAACGGTACCCTTTTTCGGTCGGCACCCTGCCGGCCGAAGTGTGCGGCTGAATAAGATAGCCTTCATCTTCCAAGGCCGCCATGTCGTTGCGCACGGTGGCGGAGCTGACGCCGAGGTCATGATCCCGGGTCAGTGTGGTGGAACCCACCGGTTCCTGAGAACGGATGTAATCCTCGACCACGGCACGCAACACCAGCATGCGTCTTGATTGCGCCATGCGCGCCTCCTTATGCATAGGTGTGTGCCGGTACGCCTTATGTTTGACGGTGCTGATGAGACGTACCCGGAAAACTTCTTTTAATGTTTTAGCACTCCGGCACCCGGAGTGCTAATTCGTTCGCTTCCAGAGTAGTTTCCTTCATGCGGCAAAGGCTTGCGGCGACTGGCATTGGGAGAGATATCGACAAACGAACATCTGAAGTTCACGCGAATGTTAATTGTGAGCGCTAACAGCACACAAACTACCAAAACACGCCAAAATTTCACCACAACGTCACCTCACATCGCTACTATGGGAAACGCAATGTGAGGGCGTCGAGCGCTCGGCACAAGCCGGATACGCGGCCCGACCAATTGGAAGGAAAGTAATCCATGACCGAATTCAAGGAGACCGAGCTGGACGAACGCGCCATCAAGATGGCCAAGGTCCTGTCGGCCGACGCGGTTGAGCGTGCGGGACACGGCCACCCGGGTTCCCCCGTCTCCCTGGCGCCTATCGCCTACACCCTGTACCAGCACTTCATCAAGCATGATCCGAACGACCCCAACTGGGAAGGCCGCGATCGCTTCATTCTTTCCGGTGGCCACGCCTCCCTCACCCAGTACGTCCAGCTGTACTTCTCCGGCTACGGCCTGACCCTGGACGATCTGAAGAACTTCCGTGGCGGCGCTGACACCCGTACCCCGGGTCATCCGGAATACGGCCTGACCCCGGGCATCGAAATGACCACCGGTCCGCTGGGCCAGGGCTTCGCCTCCGCCATCGGCTTCGCCTATGGCCAGCGTTTCCAGCGTGGCCTGCTCGATCCGGAAGCTCCGGAAGGCGAGTCCCCGTTCGACCACAACATCTGGGTCATCTGCGGTGAAGGCGATATCGAAGAGGGCATCTCCGGCGAAGCCGCCTCCCTCGCCGCCAACCAGCAGCTCGGCAACCTGACCGTGATCTTCGATGCCAACCGCATCCAGATCGAAGGCGACACCAACCTGGTGCTGGCCGAGGACGTGCTCAAGCGCTTCCAGGCCTACGGCTGGTACACCGACGAGTTCAGCTTCATCCAGCCCGACGGCTCCTACAAGGAGGACATCGAGGGTCTGGCCGAGGTCATCGCCAAGGCCGAGAAGGCCGCGCCTGACCAGCCGAAGCTCATCAAGGTCCACTCCCTGATCGCATGGCCGACCCCGGGCAAGACCAACGACCCGTCCTCCCATGGCTCCAAGCTGGGCGCCGAAGCCGTCGCCGGCCTCAAGAAGCTGCTCGGTTACGACCCCGAAGAGTCCTTCCACGTTGACGAGGAAGCCCTCGCCCACGCCCGCAAGGTCGCAGAGCGCGGTCTGGAAGCCCACAAGGAATGGGACGAGAAGTTCGACGCCTGGCGCAAGGCCAACCCGGACAAGGCCGCCCTGTACGACCGTCTGAAGGCCGGCGAGCTGCCGGAAGGCTTCGACAAGGCCCTCGACGATCTTGAGGCCACCTTCGAGGTCGGCAAGAAGGTCGCCACCCGTGGCGCCTCCGGCTCCGTCCTCAACGCCATCGCGGCCGTCATGCCGGAACTGTGGGGTGGCTCCGCCGACCTCGGCGGCTCCAACAAGACCGACCTCAAGGGCGCTGCCACCTTCGCTCCTGCGGAGTGCGCCACCAAGCAGTGGCCGGTCTGCAACGAGTTCGGACGTCAGCTGCACTTCGGCGTGCGCGAGTTCACGATGGGCTGCATCACCAACGGCATCCTGCTGGGCTCCCACACCCGTCCGTTCGGCGGCACCTTCTTCATGTTCTCCGACTACGAGCGCTCCGCCGTCCGTCTGGCCGCCCTCATGGAGATCCCGAACCTGTACGTGTGGACGCACGACTCCGTCGCCGTCGGTGAGGACGGCCCGACCCACCAGCCGGTCGAGCACCTTGCCTCCTTCCGCGCCATCCCGCAGCTTGAGGTCATCCGCCCGGCTGACGCCTTCGAGACCGCCGAGGCCTACCGCTACTTCTTCGAGAAGAAGAACACGCTGCCCGGCGCCATGGTGCTGACCCGTCAGGGCGTCCCGGTGCTCGCCGAGAC
>ENA-OQKU01000027-OQKU01000027.1-human-gut-metagenome-genome-assembly--contig:-NODE-27-length-34543-cov-6.830341_pt1 | contig 34543 bp, 26 predicted proteins | sample MGYA00242807_ERZ504816 | MGnify/ENA primary metagenome ERZ504816 (study PRJEB26092, sample SAMD00036376) | human gut metagenome | host: Homo sapiens | study: EMG produced TPA metagenomics assembly of...
CCTTGGTGAAGCCATGGGATCTGGCGACGCCCGGAATCTCCTTGATGGCTCCGCGGCCGAAATACGCGGTCTGGTTGAAAATCATGCGATAGACCATAGTGCTCTCCTTTAAGCGACTGTGTGTTCATGGGCTCCGGCATCCTTTGCCGTAAAGCCAACGCTCCCATCATAAACCCATTTTCGACCGGCATGCGGCCAACGACACCGCAGTATTACACGAGCTTTCCACCCAGCAGAAGAAAACCAGACGAGACATCGCCGGATATCAAATAATTCGCTCCAAGCGAGCCGATCCCTCCCATTTCGAAGACCCACATGGTCTCGTCCACGGATTTGCCGTCCACGACAATCGTTTATCCACCTGCGCCGTAATTTATCAACACTAGGAACAAAATTCCCTCTTAGTTAGGAGCAGCGATAACAAGAGATAATTGCATCGATACCACAGAAACCATGAAACAGTGAAGAAAAACCTGACACAAAACAATAAACCCCGAATCTCTCCGGGGTTTCCATGGTGGCTCCGAGCGGCATCGATCCGCTGACCTAACGATTTTCAGTCGTTCGCTCTACCAACTGAGCTACAGAGCCATGAACAACTTGCGCTGTTCCAGCGACCACGGCCGGACTTGAACCGGTGACCTCCGCCGTGACAGGGCGGCGCTCTAACCAACTGAGCTACGCGGCCATTGCCACCTTGTTTCCAAGGTACGTACCCCCTGAGAGAGTCGAACTCTCGTTGTCAGATTGAAAGTCTGGTGTCCTAACCGTTAGACGAAGGGGGCGCTTTCAGCGTTTCCGCTTGACAACTTGCCCTACTATACGCGAATCTGGCCGACATGCAAACCTCGGCGTGTCGCGCCGGTGTCACACACCGCCACAATAAGACAGGAATCCTCGTAAAACACTGAAATTCCAAGCCTTATCGCATTACACGCGACGATAGGTGAAATCGTGAATCACGCGCCCGGCGGCAAGTCCCTTCTTCTCGAAATTGGTCAAAACACGGCCATCGAATCGCTCGGATTCAGCGAAATCGGCGTGTCGCAATGCGGCCGCCTCATCCGCGTTGCCTTTGCCGACGTGCTCGACGGGCAGGCTCACGGTCAATGCGCCGTCGTTATGGAAGCCGTCCAGCTCGTCCATCACCTCGTGAACGTGCAGCGCGTAATCCTCGATGTCGGTGGCGATGCGCCACACGCCTTCGTCCGTCAACGCGCGGTGGATGTCCGCAGCGAGCTCGGGCTGTACGATGCGGCGCTTGTGATGGCGCATCTTCGGCCACGGGTCGGGGAAGAACGTCCACACTTCGGCGATCGAGCCGTCGACGGCCGCCTTGAACAGTTCTGGCGCGTTGATCTGGGCGATCCGCAGGTTCTTCAGGTTCTGCTTGCCGGCGAGCAGCAGCGTGTGCGCCACGCCCGGATCGTAGACTTCCAGCGCAAGGAAGTTGACGTCCGGCCGGGCGGCTGCGGCGGCAACGACGTTCTCGCCTTGTCCGGAGCCGATTTCCACGATCAGAGGATTGGTATTGCCCCACGTTTCGCGGATATAGGCTTGGTCGAACACGAAACCCTCACGCACGTCGAGGGACCCTTCGCCCGCGTTGATGTTCAGCAGATACGTATCGGCGTAGGTGCCCCAGGCCCGCTGCAGTCGCGCGTCGAGCCGGGCGGACCGCCGCACGAAGGACAGCACCTTGCGACCGTAGAGGGCCGGCCTGCCGTCAGCAGCGGCCGACTGCACATGTTGTATATTCTGTGCGTTTTCTTCTGTTTTGCGACCATCGGTCGGCGTGTTTTCGTCATGTTGCATACCCTAATTTATAGAGGAAACGCAGGAACGAGCCGTTAGTGTGCGTTCGTGTTCACGTGTTATACTCAAATTGTTCAAAAGGTAACAAACCTGAGCAAAAGTGAACAATGGTTGACATTTTCACCAACTGTTGCGCTTTACTGCTCATTCGAAGGAAAGGCCAGAACATGACAGTTCTCGTCACTGGTGGGTGCGGATACATCGGCGCCCACGTCGTTCACGCACTTCATCAGGCCGGCGAAAAGGTTGTCGTCGTCGACGATCTGAGCTACGGCAAGCCCACCCGCATCGAAGGCTCCCGCCTGTACGGCATGGACATCGCCGCTCCGGGCGCCGGCGAGCGCCTCGCGGAGATCATGAAGGCCGAAGGCGTCGATTCCGTGATTCATTTCGCGGCCCGCAAGCAGGTCGGCGAATCCGTCGAGAAGCCGCTGTGGTACTACCAGCAGAACCTCAACGGCATGCTCAACGTGCTGATCGGCATGCGCGATTCCGGCGCCAAGAAGCTCGTCTTCTCCTCCTCCGCCGCCACCTACGGCGTGCCGCCGGTCGATGTGGTGCCGGAAGACGTCGTGCCGATGCTGCCGATCAACCCGTACGGCCAGACCAAGCTGTTCGGCGAGTGGATGGCCCGCGCCTGCGAGGAACCGTATGGCATCCGCTTCTGCGGCCTGCGTTACTTCAACGTGGCCGGCTGCGGCCCGGTGGAACTTGAGGATCCGGCTATCCTGAACCTCATCCCGATGCTGTTCGACCGTCTGAAGAAGGGCAAGGCCCCGGCGATCTTCGGCGACGACTACCCGACTCCGGACGGCACCTGCGTGCGCGACTACATCCACGTGTCCGATCTGGCCGACGCGCATATCGCCGCGCTGAAGTATCTGGACCGCGACGAGCGAAAGTATGACGCGTTCAACGTCGGCACCGGCGAGGGCACCTCCGTGCGCCAGATCGTCGATGAGGTCAAGAAGGTCACCGGTCTGCCGTTCAAGGAGACCGTCATGGGCCGCCGCGCCGGTGATCCGCCGCACCTGATCGGCTCCCCGAAGCGCATCAACGAGGAGATGGGCTGGCACGCCAAGTACAATGTCGAGGACATTGTGAAGTCCGCTTGGGACGCATGGCAGGCCAACCCGGAGCACCACATCGACGTCGACACCTGGAAGCAGACCGACTGAGATTCGTCTCCTTTCCCGCGAAACCGCGGCGCGCCACGCCCAACACACCGTGACACGCCGCAGTTTTGCATAATTGCGATTTTGCCGTAGTATTTCTATCTGTTGTCAGTCGCAAGACCGAAACAACGGCCGCGTAGCTCAGTTGGTTAGAGCGCCGCCCTGTCACGGCGGAGGTCACCGGTTCAAGTCCGGCCGTGGTCGCCACCAAACCCCAGCCCAATCCGCCGGGGTTTTTCTTTTACCCTCACTCTCCCCTCCCACGCCAATCCACGCTTCCCAACCGTCAAGACATAACTTGCCCACAAAAACGAGACGCCCCACAAAAATCAAAAAACGCAACTTACCCACAGAACGAAGCAACATCGCAACCTGCCAATAAAAACGAGGTGGAGGCCGGCATATGCGTTGCAAGGCCGTAAGCTCGGCCGAACGGCCTTGAGTGTGCCTTGCAACGCATATGCCGGCCTCCACCGGACACCCCGCAATCGCAACATCGCAAAAACGCCGTATATTCAATCCCACCAAACACCGCAACATCAGAAAAATCGCAACTTCACAACACAGCCAGCCCCCCCCAAAAAAAAAATCGCAATAAATCGCAAAAAACAAAAGCGGCACGCTTGAAACCATCAAGCATGCCGCAATCGCAATAAAAAATCAGTTCTGCAACTGCTGTTCGACCCAATCGACGATATATGGCGCCACCTCTTCGATTTGGTCGATCGCCACTTCGAATTCGCGTGGACCACCGTACCACGGGTCCACCAGGTCGATGCTGTCCTCACGTCCCGCGGCCGGCTTCGGCAGATTCGGATCGAAGCTGCGGTACATGTGCACTTCGCTGCGCTTGGCTTGCGGCAGCTGACGGAGCAGCGCGCGCATGTGCGAGGCGGTCATCGGCAGGAACAGGTCGGTGCGTTCGATTTCGTCGCGCGTGATGCGGTGCGCGAAATGGTGCGCCGGCAGCTCGTAGCCGCGTTCCTTAAGTACCTTGACGGCACGGCGGTCGATCGGATTGCCGTATTCCTCGTCGCTGACGCCGCTGGATTCGACGTTGACCTTGTCAGCCAAGCCGCGGCGCTCGAATTCGGCGCGCAGAATGATTTCAGCCATGGGTGAACGGCAGATGTTGCCCGTGCACACGGTCATCACGGTATACATGAAAAGTTACTCCTCGTGGTTTCTTTCGTACGTCACGAAACGGAAGCCTTCGACTTGGTCGTTTCCTTTCCGCGCCTTCTGCCACGTGCCTTCCTCGGCCACGCGCCATGCTCCGGATTCCACCAATGCGTGGATATCGGGCGCGTAGGTGTCGGCGTTCACGTGCATGCTGATCTGCGTCACATACGCCTTGTCGGCGAATGGCATCGCTTCCTCGAATACTTTGGCTCCGCCGATGACCCAGATTTCACTGCGGTCCAAGCCGTCATCCGGAATGGCCTCCTGACGGGCCAGATCCAACGCGTCATCCAGCGAATCCACCACGGTGGCGCCCGGCGCGAAATAGGACGGGTCATGCGAGATGACGATGTTGTCGCGGTTGGGCAGCGGACGGAACTTCGGGCTTAGCGACTCCCACGTCTTGCGGCCCATGATAACCGGATGGGAGACGGTCAGCTCCGTGAAATGCCTCATATCCTCAGGCAGATGCCATGGCATGCCGCCTTCGAATCCAATGGCACCGTCGTGACCTTCCTTGTCACAGGCCTGCGCCCAAATCAGATTCACAGAGAAGGTTTTGGGGAAATCGTCGCCCCAATCCTCCTCGTCTTCACGCCCGGCAAGTCCGGGCTCGGGTTCGTGATAGCCACTGCGGCTACTATCGTGCTCCATTTCACTCACTCCTTGAAGTCGGAACTAGGGTCAGTAGTCTACCGTCTGGCGCAGACGCGCCAGACGGCGGCAACAACCTCAGACCGCCACCGGTGCCTTGATGGTCGGATGATGCTGGTAATTCACGATTTCGAAATCGCTGTAATCGTAGTCGAACAGCGAATCGGCCTTCCTGATGCGGATCTGCGGATACGGGTACGGCGTACGGCTCAGCTGTTCCAACACCTGGTCGATGTGGTTGTCGTAGACGTGGCAGTCGCCGCCGGTCCAAACGAATTCGCCGGGCTCGAGTCCCGTCTGCTGGGCCATCATGAGGGTGAGCAGCGAATAGGAGGCGATGTTGAACGGCACGCCGAGGAACATGTCGCAGGAACGCTGGTACAGCTGGCAGCTCAGGCGGCCGTCGGCCACGTAGAACTGGAATAGGGCGTGGCATGGCGGCAAGGCCATGTTCTCCACTTCCGCCGGGTTCCATGCGGAAACCACCATGCGACGCGAATCGGGGTGGTTACGGATCAGGTCGAGCACGTTGGAGATCTGGTCGATGGTGCGGTTCGGATCGTACGGCGTCGGCGCCGGCCAGCTACGCCACTGCGCGCCGTAGACCGGCCCCAAATCGCCGTTCTCGTCGGCCCATTCGTCCCAAATGTGCACGTTATGCTCCTGCAGCCAACGCACGTTCGTGGAGCCCTTGAGGAACCACAGCAGCTCATAGGCCAGCCCTTTGAAGAACACCGTCTTCGTGGTGAGCAGCGGGAAGCTGTCTTTGAGATTGAAACGCATCTGCTGGCCGAACAGGGAAATAGTGCCCGTGCCCGTGCGGTCGGATTTCAGTGTGCCTTCCGTAAGGATTTTGCGTACCAGATCCTCGTAAGGCATGGGAATGTCCGTTTCCGGACGTGCGGGAATACGAGTACGAATGTCTGCGAGTTGTTCGGAAGTCAAAGCCATAATAGGCAAGTTTAGCCGGTGGCGTGGAGGCGGACGGCCGGGATGCGCGTTGTAAGGCCGTAAGCTTGGCCGAACGGCCTTGAGTGTGCCGCCAACGCGCATCCCGGCCGTCCGCCGGCCTCCAGCGCAATCGTAACGAATCACAAAACCGTATCGCTTCATCTTGCGGAACGCACTCCCCCACGTCCGTTTCGATGCGCTAGATTGGTATCACGGATTGGCGCGAACGGCGCGCCACAGGACATGAGGAGTTTCCATGGGCAAGAGGCTGTGGGTAGAGCGCAACAAGGACGGTTCCTGGGACGCGTTCAGCGAGGATGGCGCGCACATCAAATTCGGCAAGGGCCGTGGCCAGTTCACGCCGGGCGATCTGATGAAGGTCGCGCTGGCCGGTTGCGCCGCGTTGTCCAGCCAGTTCGCCGTCGAGCATACGTTGGGCGATGGCAAGGGCGCGAAGATCGTGGTGGACGGCACGTATGATGCCGATACCGACGCCTACATCGGTTTCGACGAGCAGGTGGTCATCGACGCCACCGACGCCGGTTTGAGCGACGAGGACGCCGAAAAGCTCGCCGATCGCGTCAGCCGTCATATCGAGAAGGGCTGCACGGTCAAGCATACGTACGTCGAGCCGACGCCAGTGCGTATGAACGTCACCGTCAAGCACTGAGCGCACGTACCGCACATAGTTAGAGGGTGGCTGCGATTCGTTGGAATCGCAGCCACCCTCTTCTATGCGGTTTTTATATCGATTTCAGTCGATTTGCCGTACCGTCACTGACGGTCCGGATCGATCTTCGTTTCGATGGCTTCGACCACTTCCGGCTTGGCCTTGTCGACCGGCACTTCCTCGACGCCCTTGATGTCGTCGATCGCCTTCGGCGTGACGTCGGCAGGCGAGCTCGGCACGGTGTCGAGACGGGTCTCCGCGGCTTCCACATACTTGCGCGGCACCACGTAGACCGGTCCGACCGCATGCTGCAGCAGACCCTGGCTGGTGGAGCCAAGCAGCAGACCGGTGAAGCCGCCACGACCACGGGAGCCGACCACGACGACGTCATGATCGTAGCTGGCCTTGGTCAGTGCGCCGGCTGCGGGGCCGGGCACGATCTGCTTGTTGATCTTGAGGTTCGGGTACGCCTCTTCAAGCGGCTTGATGCGCACATCCAGATCCTCCTGGAAGGACGCCATGACGCCTTCATCCTCGGAGCCCTTCATGTTCGGCACGGCGGAGATGACGTCCAGCTCGGCACCCCACGAATCGGCGAACGCGGCCGCGATCTCCAACGCCTTCAGACCCCACTTGGATTCGTCGGAGCCGACTGCCACCTTGGTGATGGTGTTGTTCAAGTGCATCAGGTTGCCTTCGTCGTCGGTGTACGGCACCACGACGATCGGGCAGTACGCGTATGCCGGCAGGCTGGAACTGGTGGTGCCGAGCAGTCGTTCGGCCAGACCACCCTTGCCACGGTTGCCAATGACGATGAGGTTGTAGTTGCGCGACAGTTCGACGAACACGGATGCGGGATCTCCGGTGACGATCAACGTCGATGCCTCGACGCCCTGCTCGTCGGCGATGGCCTTGGCCTTCGACAGAATCTCCTGCGCATCGTTGTGCGCGGCATTGTCATCGCCCATGGCCGTATACGTGGCATCGAACGACACTGCCGCATAGCTTGGCAGCGAATATGCGCAGACGATCTGCAGGGTCAGTCCCGCATGCTTCGCGTAATTTGCTGCCCACCATGTCGCCTTGTAGCTGGCGTGGGATCCATCGACACCTACGAGGATTGCCTTGTCATTGATCATGAGCGACCTCCCTTGAATCAGGTTGCGGCAACGCGACTATGCGTTGCACCTGACTTCCACCATACCGCGCGACATGCGGTTTTCAAGTAACGACGCGGAAAATAACAAAGCAAAAGGGCGTATTCCTCACGGAAATACGCCCTTAGCTCAATGTCAAAGCTTCAGAAGATTCGACGAATGCTGTAGCTGCTGGGGAACACCCATGCGATGGGATCGTAGCGGGTGCCGTTCAGCTGGGAGTTGATGACCATGCCGTTGCCGACATAGATCGCGGCATGCTGCGCATTGGCGATGATGTCTCCCGGCTGCGCGTCGGCGAGGCTGCCAACCGCACGGCCCACAGTCGCCTGAGCACCGGAGTAATGCGGCAGGGAAACGCCCATCTGGCCGTAGACATACTGCACGAAACCGGAGCAATCCCAACCGGACGGGGTATTGCCGCCGGACACATACGGAACCTTGCCGACGAACTGGTTCGCGAACGTCAGCAGGCTGGACACGCTGGCCCCATCAGGCGGCGTCACGGTGAAGGAACCGCTGCTGCTGAGGTCGCTTCGAGCGGCGGAACGAGAAGCGGCTTGGGCCTGTGCTTGAGCCTGGGCCTGCTGCTGACGCTGCTGTTCCGCTGCCGCTGCGGCGGCTTCGACGTCTTTTTCGACTTGAGATTTGGTTTGGGGAACGTTCAGGCTTTCCACACCGCCCCAGTCGGAATCGGATTCGACCTGGGTGGACGATGCCTCCGCGAGGATGTTCTTCTTCACGGCGTTGGTCTTCGGGAACGAACGGGTAGCAACGACAGCATCTTGCGTGGCGCCATCATTGGCTGCCAGCGCGGCAGGTGCCACCCCGGCGAAAGTAAGAGCGGCCGCGGCGAGCGCAGCAATCACGGAACAATGCTTAATATGCTTCATCGAATCCTTAGCTTACAGCATCCCTCTTACAAGAAAAGGGGCACGGTCGTCGGTAGGGAAACTCAGTAGTGAATATACTGGAAATCGCCCACGTTCGTGAGCGTGCGGGAATACGTGCCGCCATTGAGGGAGGCGCCGGATTCAGAGGTCACGATCGAGCCGTCGTCGTTGATTTTCTCAACGATGGCGACGTGGCCGTAATACGAGTCGGAACCTTCCTGGCCTGCGGCGAACACGATGATATCGCCGACATGGCGCGGCGTGTTATCAACCCAATAGCCCAAGGCGCGGGCCGAATCGGCCCACTGGCAACCGTTGCCCATGTGGGAGCCTGCAGGCAGACCGAGCTGATGGCGGCGCACATACACCCACCACGTGCACTGGCTGAACTCGTAGGCGTTGCCGACGTCTCCGGTGGCATGGTTCGGATTGAAGTTAGCCGGTAAGGCGCTGCTGTCTTGGTCCATCAGGACGGCGACGTTCGGATTGTCGGCGATGGACTTGGACATCAGGCTGGCGTCCATGGAGGCGCTGGTGTCTCCCAGCTGCCAACCGCCGTTGTTGCTGGTGGAAGCCAGTTCCTTAAGGGCGGTACGTCCTTCGGAACGGGATGCCGCTCCATCGGACACACGTTTGATCTGGGACGTTTCGGTACCGTCGTCCGCAAGCACCAGTCGGGATGCGTTCTGCTGGCCGAACGCCAACGCGGTCGCCGCGGTGCCGACAAGCGCCGCCAACGAAGCGGAGGTCACCAACGCGGATTTGCGGGAAGCGGCTTTGGCGGCCTCACGCATGGCACGGCGGCTCATTGGAGCCACTTCATTCAGTTTATCCACGACTTCCGGAGCGAGTCCGACTACGGCGCCGCCTTCCGCCAGCTGTGCCATTCGCACGGCCTTAGCGGTATGGGAGCCCCGGTTCGCCGTGAACAACGCCTTGGATAGGCTGAATTGCGCGTGCGAAACCTTGGCAGCTTTATGCGCCGCATGCCTCATATATCAATCACTCCTTGCGGATTGCGAAACCGTCGCAGCTTATGACCGCGCACGGTTACAGAACCGTCACAAGGGCAAGAGTACACCGACATAGGGATTATCATCAAGACCCCGTCCTTGCGCAAATAATTCGCCACGGGTGGAGGAACGTCCGGAAAACGGCCATATCAACGTGCAATCCGACCTTCTGACTACCCTTGGATGACATGACGAACACTGTGAACATTCCTACCAACATGCTTCCGGAGGATGGACGTTTCGGCTCGGGGCCGAGCAAAATCCGTCCGGAGCAAGTCCAGGCGCTCGACGCGGGCGCGCGCAATCTTCTGGGCACCTCGCACCGCCAGACCCCGGTCAAGCAGGTGGTCGGCTCCATCCGCGAAGGCCTGTCGAATTTCTTCCAGATTCCCGACGGCTATGAGGTCGTGCTGGGCAACGGCGGCGCCAGCGCGTTCTGGGACATCGCCTGCGCGTCGCTTATCACCCGCAAGGCGGCGTTCGGCACGTACGGCTCCTTCAGCGCGAAATTCGCCAAGTCCGCGCAATCCGCGCCGTTCCTTGAGGATCCGGAGATCTTCGCGGGCAAACCGGGCACGTATCGCCTGCCGGAGCTCACCGAATATGTGGACGCTTACTGCTGGGCGCACAACGAAACGTCCACTGGCGTGGCGGCCCCGGTCAAGCGTGTCGAAGGTTCCAAGGAGCAGGGCGCGCTGACTCTGATCGATGCCACGAGCGGCGCCGGCGCGCTGAACGTGGATATCAGCCAGACCGACGCCTACTACTTCTCCCCGCAGAAGGCGTTCGGCTCCGACGGCGGCCTGTGGATCGCCGTGCTTTCCCCGGCTGCGATCGACCGCGCCTACGGCATCGCTAAAAGCGTCAGCCTGCCGGGCGCGCGACGCTGGATTCCTCCGTTCCTGTCCCTGACCTCCGCCATCGAGAACTCCCGTAAGGACCAGACGCTGAACACGCCCGCCGTGGCCACGCTGGTCATGCTGGAGAACCAGGTGCGCTGGCTTAACGACAATGGCGGCCTCGCCTGGGCCACGGCGCGTTGCGCACGTTCCGCGTCGCTGCTGTACCAGTGGGCGGAGAAGTCCGATTACGCGCAGCCGTTCGTTTCCGACGAAAACGCACGTTCCAACGCCGTGGTCACCATCGACCTTGACGAGAGCATCAACGCTTCCCAAGTGGTCGCCGCGTTGCGCGAGAACGGCATTGTGGACACCAACGGCTACCGCAAGCTCGGCCGCAACCAGCTGCGCATCGGCGTGTTTCCGTCCGTGGAGCCGAGCGACGTCGAGGCGCTTACGAAGTGCGTCGATTACGTGGCCGAGCACCTGTGACGCGCGCACCGAGGTAAGGTAACGGTATGAAATTTGCTCCGATTATCGACCCAAGCGTGCGCAAGCCCTCCCCCAAACCGGTGCGCGTCGACCTGCGGAAGGTGTTCACGTTCGGCACCGCATTATGGGCCATCGCCTTGGTGATCTGCATGATTCTGCTGGCCTTCGGCATCAATGTCGAACGATTGCAGACCATGTGCGCCGCCGGCACGGTGATCGGCGTGCTCATGTTGGTTTGGGAGCATTTCGACCGGTGGGACTACCGCCGTCTTGGCGAATAACCCGACCGGCGGTTCAGCCAATCGCGAAATAACCGGTAACAACATTGGGGCGCTTCCGCACCAACCTGCGGAAGCGGCCCTTTGCCGTATATGGCGTGTCCCAACGCTCTGCAATCGCCGCTAATTTCTGGCGACCGGCAGCTCCAACGTAAACGTGCTGCCCTGTCCCGGAGCGCTCCACACCGAAGCGGAGCCATGGTGGGTCAACGCCACATGCTTGACGATGGCAAGACCCAAACCGATGCCTTCCTCGGAATGCCCATTCCTGGTTGCCGCCACGGTAGAACCGTTCGAAAATACGGCTTTGCTCCTTCTGTGCAATGCCGCAACCACGGTCAAGCACGCTGAGCAGCACTTTGGTGCCGTCCTCGTTCGGCTTGACGGATACGGTTATGCCCTTGCCGTCCGGTGAATAGGCGATGGCGTTTTCGAGCAGCTTTGCGACCGCGGCCTGAATCTGCTCGCCTTCCCCGTTGATGTCCAGTGATTCGTCGCCATCGATTTCAATGTCGATGCCGCGCCGTTGCGCCATGTCGCGATGCGCGTCGACGACGGTTTTCACCTGTTCCATGACGTTGATACGGTTGCTCGCCGTCGGCAGAATCGGTTCCTGCGCCTTGATAAGCAGCAGCAGGTCGGACACCATATGTTCCATGCGAGCGCAGGATTGGCGCAGTTTTACGGTGTTCCCCTCAATCGCGGCCTTATTGTCCGAGTCATGTTCCAACGCGTCCGCAAGCTCCTCCAGCGACTGCGTCGGCTTGAGGAGCTGCTCCGAAACGTTGGTGATGAAGGAATCACGGATCTGGGAGAAACGGACGGTTTCGCTCACGTCGGAAACCAGCACCACCACAAAGCGTTCGTTGAGCCTGCCTACGATCGCCTTCAGCCAGTTCGGGCGGGACACCGTGGTCACCGGCTTGTCCGGCGATTGGCCGATCAACGCCTGTTTGGCGACCTCCCGCATGGTTGGCTTCCCTGCTTTCGGAGCCTTCTTCGGCTCATGCAACGTGGTCGTGGTCAGGCTGAACTGCTTCTTGCCGCCGTGGGCACGGACCTCGTGCACCGCGCTTGCCACGGTGTCATCGGCGATGGCGTCGTCCCGCACCACGCCAAGGGCGTAGGCGTCCGGATGCGCGCGTATCACCTCGTCATGCTCGTCGACCACGATGGAGGCCAGCGGCAGTATGGACAGCAACGTGTTCGTCGCGTCGTCCAAAGTATCATCTTTGTTGCGATCGTCACCATGGCGATATGTCAGATTGCGCCACCACGTGCCTACGGATTCAAACATGTCTTCATTCTCGCACACCCTGACGTTCCCCGATGAATGGTGGTGGCGCGATTTTCGTGAACGCAGGGTGAACGTGCCGGTGAACATTGGCGGAACAACACGTCCGTCACGTGCGAATACGCCAATTCCCTAATACACTTGGGAGAGGTTATATCCGAACCCGATATTGACATACGTGAAGCATTTGAAAGGCAAGCATATGCGCGTTATCTTCAATGAAGAGCTCAAGGCAGTCGCCGATGACCTCGACCGCATGGCGCAAGACGTTCGCAAGGCAATCAATGGTGCCGGCGACGCGTTGCTGAACCAGAATCTTGAAGCCGCCCAGGCCGTCATCGACGGCGACATCGAAATCGATGCCCTCGAATCCAGCGTCATCGACCAGTGCGTGAAGCTGCTGGCCAAGCAGAACCCGGTGGCCACCGATCTGCGCGTGGTCGTCTCCACCCTGCGTCTGGCCGCAACGTTCGAGCGCATGGGCGATCTGGCCCGTCACATCGCCGAAGCGGCCCGCCGCACCTATCCTGCTTCCCCGCTGCCGGCCGATGCCCAGCCGCTGTTCGCCGAAATGCAGGCGTTCCTTGACAATGTGGCCGACCAGGTGGTTTCCATGCTTACCGACCGCGACACCAAGACCGCCGAGCAGATCATTCTCAACGACGACAAGCTCGACGCTCTGCACAAGAAGACCTTCGAACTGGCCCAGTCCGAGGATTGGAAGGGCACCAACCAGCAGCTCATCGACGTGGTCCTGATCGGCCGCTTCATGGAGCGTCTCGGCGATCACGCCGTTTCCGCGGCCCGCCGCGTGATGTTCATCGTCTCCGGTTTCGACCCGTCCAAGGAGCCGACCCGCGACGAAGGCACCGACATCGACTGAGGGTTCCTCACCTCTTCTTCCATTTTCCTTGACGAGATGGGTGGTTTCCGTTTGGAAGCCACCCATCTCGCTTATATGTGGCAGATGACCTCGGCCAAAACATCATAAGGGGGTAAAAATCCCGCCCCCGAACATCCTTTTCCAAAAGAAATCTGCCACATATAGGCAAAATCACTTTCGCATGCAGGCGCAATCCGCCACCTATAAGCGAAATTCCTCCGATAGTCGTAAAAACTAGACATCGCGTCCAGTTCATGCCCGTATACTTGTGTCCCACGACGCGGCACAATAGTGCCCAGCGGCATCCAAAGGAGGAAGTCATGTACTATTCCAACGGCAATTACGAAGCATTCGCCCGGCCAAAGAAGCCCGAGGGGATCGATGGCAAGAACGCCTACATCATCGGCACGGGTCTTGCAGCGCTGTCCGCCGCCTGCTATCTGGTGCGTGACGCGCAGATGCCCGGCGACCACATCCACGTATTCGAGAAGGACCCGGTTCCGGGCGGTGCCTGCGATGGCGCGAACATTCCTGGCGTCGGCTATGTGATGCGTGGCGGACGCGAGATGGACAACCATTTCGAGGTGATGTGGGATCTGTTCCGTTCCATTCCGTCCATCGAGACGGATGGAGTGTCCGTATTGGACGAATACTACTGGCTTAACAAGGAGGATCCGAACTATTCGCTATGCCGCTCCACTAAGGCGCGTGGCGTGGACGGCGGCACGAACGGCAAGTTCGCGCTGTCCGACAAGGCGTCGATGGAGATCATGAAGCTGTTCTTCACACCGAACGAGGAACTATACGGCAAGAAGATCTCCGACTTCTTCGACGATGAGGTGTTCGATTCGAACTTCTGGATGTACTGGCGCACCATGTTCGCCTTCGAGAACTGGCATAGCGCGTTGGAGATGAAGCTGTACATCCGCCGCTACATCCACCATATCGGCGGCCTGCCGGACTTCAGCGCGTTGCGGTTCACCCGCTACAACCAGTACGAGTCGATGATTCTGCCGATGATCAAGTATCTGGAAGGCTTCGGCGTGCAGTTCCACTACAACGTGAAGGTGGAGAACGTCGATTTCGCGATTGGCGGCGGCATGGGTCCCGTACGCCCGCGCACCGGCACCGGGCAGGATACGATTTTGAGGAAGCAGGCCGAATACGGCGCGTATCCGCGCAATCCGTTCAGCTCGCCGACCAAGAAGATGGCCACACGCATCGATCTGACCGAGGCGGATGGCACGACCCGCAGCATCGATTTGGGCGAGAACGATCTGGTGTTCATCACCAATGGCGGCTGCGTGGAGAACTCCTCGATGGGTTCGCAGACCGAGCCGGCCGCGTGGGCTCCGGAGATCAAGCCCGGCGGCGGTTGGGATATGTGGCGTCGCATCGCGGCGCAGGATCCGAGCTTCGGACATCCGGACGTGTTCTGCTCCGACCCGGAGCATTCGAAGTGGATGAGCGCCACCGTCACCACGTTGGACGACGAGATTCCGCCGTACATCCAGAAGATCTGCAAGCGCGACCCGTTCTCCGGACGTGTGGTGACCGGCGGCATCGTCACCGTTGAGGATTCCAATTGGCTGATGAGCTGGACGCTGAATCGCCAGCAGCAGTTCCGAGACCAGCCGAAGGACCAGCTGTGCGTATGGGTGTATGGTCTGTTCCCCGACAAGCCCGGCAACTATGTGAAGAAGCCAATGCAGGATTGCACCGGCGAGGAGATCTGCGAGGAATGGCTGTACCACATGGGCGTGCCGACCGACAAGATCGCCGACTTGGCGAAGAACCACGCCAACACGGTTCCAGTGATGATGCCGTACATCGATGCGTTCTTCATGCCGCGTTCCGCCGGCGACCGCCCCGATGTGGTGCCGGATGGCGCGGTGAATTTCGCGTTCCTCGGCCAATTCGCGGAGACGCCGCGCGACACGATCTTCACCACCGAATATTCGATGCGCACCGGCATGGAAGCCGTGTACACGCTGTGCGACGTGGACCGCGGCGTGCCGGAGGTGTGGGGTTCGGTCTATGACGTGCGCAACCTGCTCAACGCCACGGTGATGCTGCGAGACGGCAAACCGATCACCGATATGAAGCTCAACCCCATCGAAAGGGGCGTGTTGAAACAGATCGTGAAGAAGCTGGATTCCACTGATATTCCGACATTGCTCAAGGAATACGGCGTGATCTGACGTTCTTGCGATTCCGTTTTGTCTGCCTTGCCTGCGCCGCACGGCACCCGCCGAGCCGCGCAGGCAAGGCGACATCAGCAAAACGCAGATACAACGTGAAAAAGACTTACCGACAAAGGCGCCGGCAATAACGAAAGGTGGGAACCTACGGTATGCAGGTTCCCACCTTTTCGTATGTGTTTCATGTGATCAGCCGCGACTATTCACGCGCCCAATCGCAACAAACTCACTTCTGGCCCTGAGCGGCGACGGCGGCAGCGCCGGCAGCGGCGGCTTCCGGATCCAGGTACTCGCCACGCGGCTTGATCGGCTTGAAGTTCTCGTCCAGCTCGTACAGCAGCGGCATTGCGGTCGGGATGTTGACCTTGGCGATCTCCTCTTCGGAGAGGTTGTCCAGCATCTTCACGATGGCGCGCAGGGAGTTGCCGTGAGCGGCGATCAGAACGGTCTTGCCAGCCTTCAGCTCCGGCTCGATGTCGGACTTGAAGTACGGCTCAACGCGCTTGACCACATCGGCCAGGCACTCGGCTTCCGGAACCGGATCGCCGGTGTAGCGTGGATCGTTGTTCTGCGCGTACTCGTCGTTCGGATCGATCTCCGGCGGCGGTGTGGCGTAGGAACGGCGCCACAGCATGAACTTCTCGTCACCGTACTCCTGACGGATCTCGGTCTTGTTCTTGCCCTGCAGGGCGCCGTAGTGACGCTCGTTCAGACGCCAGCTGCGCTTGACCGGAATCCACAGGCGATCGGCCTCGTCCAGCGCGACGTTGGCGGTGTTGATGGCGCGACGCAGCATCGAGGTGAAGACGATGTCAGGCAGGACGTTCTTCTCCTTGAGCAGGCGGCCGCCGTTCTTGGCTTCCTCGACACCCTGCTCGGTCAGCGGGACGTCGACCCAGCCGGTGAACTGATTGGTTTTATTCCATGCGCTCTGTCCGTGACGGAGCAGTACTAGTTTGTAAGTCATGCTTGCAAGTCTACCGCTTGGCACACCCAAAACAAGCCGTTTCCGACGATTGACGCCCCACGTTTTGCAACAATTTTCATTTCGTTGCACTGTCGTTGCAGCGCTAGGCAAACACCACGCAACACACGTACGTTGCGGCGAGCGCCAGTGAGGAGAACGTGCACAGCGGCAGCGCCTCGCCGTATTTTTTTCTGCGATCGCGACGGCGGCGGCAGCGCACATCGCGCACGTGACCGCCAGTATTGCGATTGTCGGCATCGCAGGCGTCGACAGCAGCAGTATATAAGCGGCGAGCAACAGCACGGCGACGGACAGCAGCGCAATCGCAAAAACCGTGCCGTTGCGCCGGCCCAAAGCGGTCATCCATGTGTGTTTGCCGTGCGTGCGGTCGGTTTCGACGTCGCGTAGGTTGTTGACGCACAGGACCGCGACGGCGATGAGGCCGACGTTGGCGCCGCCGAGCATGCCTTCGGTCGAGATTGTGCCGGCCAGGGCGAACATCGTGCCGCAGGTGGCGACGAGCCCGAAAAAGACGAGGACGAATATCTCACCCAAATAGTGGTAGCCATAGGGGTGTTTGCCGCCGACGTAGCACCAGCCGGCCACGAGACAGGCGATACCGACCAGGATGAACCACCAGTAGCCGGTCAATGCAACGACGGCCAGACCGCACAGGCAGGCGATCAACGCGTTGATTCCGGCCGAGGCAAGTACTTTCTTTGGACTCACGCCGGACGCGACGAGACGGGCGGGGCCATGCTGGGGCTGCGATGCCGGAAGCATTTCCGGAGTCGAAGTCGATTCCGCGGATGGTGTTTTTGCAAATGACCGTGCGGAATCGACGGCACGCCCCTCGTCGGTGCCACGTATGCCGTCGGAATAGTCGTTCGCGAAATTCGCGGCGACCTGCAGGAACAACGCCACGCAACAGCACAGTACCGCCACCAAGATGAACCAGCCTGCGGAACGCTGGCATTCGCCGACCAGCGAGCCGAATTTCATCTTCCCCAAGTCATGCTGCCCGCCGAAGAACGGACACGGCTCATGCCATATATCGCCACCCTGCGAGTAAAGAAACACGCCCCGCCACGACAGCGCGGCCCCGATAACCACTGGGGCGATCGCCAGCGGCAGGGTTTTCAGGCGAGCGCCGCGAATCCAAGTCGATATTTCCATGAATCTCATGTTAGATGTTGGGTGTGCGAGAGTGTGCGAGGGTATGCAAAAGGGCGCTCCCGTATTGGGAACGCCCTTTAGTAATTGCTCTTTTATTTTTTAAGGATGGCTCCGGCGGCACGGAAGCCCACAGGGCTTCCTCTTCGGCCGCCTCGCGTGAAGCCGAATATTGAACTGAGGCTCCGCCTCAGTTCAGCGGCTTCACAAGCGGGAAGGTGATGGTCTCGCGGATGGTGGCGCCGGTCAGTGCGATGAGCAGTCGGTCGATGCCCATTCCCATGCCACCTGCCGGAGGCATGCCCACGCCGAGGGCCTCCAGGAAGTCCTCGTCGATGTCGCAGGCCTCCTCGTCGCCGGCGAGCGCGTCCTTGGCCTGGGCCACGAAGCGTTCGCGCTGCACGACCGGGTCGTTGAGCTCGGAGTAGCCGGTGGCCAGTTCGAAGCCGCGCACGTACAGATCCCACTTCTCGACCACGCCGGCCTTGGAACGGTGGCCCTTGACCAGCGGGGAGGTCTCGACCGGGAAGTCGCGCACGAAGGTCGGCTCGTACAGCTTGTCCTCGTAGAAGTGCTCCCACAGGTGTTCGACGAGCTTGCCGTGGTTCTCCACGTCGTCGCGTTCCACGCCGAGCTTGTCGGCGATCTCGCCCAGGTGCTCCACGGAGGTGCCGGGGTTGTCCGGACCGCCGTTCGGCACGATTTCCTCGCCCAGGGCCTCGGAAAGGGAGTCGTACATGCTGATGGTCTTCCATTCGCCGCCGAAATCGTATTCGGTGCCGTCCAGCAGCGTCACCTTGTGGCTGCCGAACACGTCCATGGCGGTGTCCTGCACGAGCTGCTTGACGAGCGCGCCGATGGTGTCGTAGTTGCCGTAGGCCTGGTATGCCTCGACCATGGTGAATTCCGGGGCGTGGGTGGCGTCGACGCCCTCGTTGCGGAAGTCGCGGTTGATTTCGAACACGCGGTCGATGCCGCCGACGAGGCAACGCTTCAGGAACAGTTCCGGCGCGATGCGCAGGTAGAGGTCAAGGTCGAAGGCGTTCATATGCGTGGTGAACGGACGGGCCGCGGCGCCGCCGTGCACGGTCTGCAGCATCGGGGTCTCGACCTCGAGGAAGTCATGGTCGGCGAAGGTCTTGCGCAGGGAGGCGACGGCCTTGGAACGGTTGCGCACCATGTTGCGGATCTTCTCGTCCGCGATCATGCCGATGTACGGCTTGCGGGTACGGGTGTCCTCGTTCAGGTCCTTGTGCAGCGCCGGCAGCGGCTGCAGCGCCTTGGCGGCGATTGCCCATTCGGTGGCGAACACGGACAGTTCGCCGGTTTTGGAGGCGATCACTCGGCCCTTGATGAACAGGTGGTCGCCCAAGTCGACCAGCTGCTTGAACTGCTTCAGGGAGTCGGCGCCGATCTCCTTCTTGGAGATCATGCCCTGGATCTTGGTGCCGTCGCCGGCGGACAGCTGCACGAAGCACAGGCCGCCCGCGTTGCGCAGGAACAGCACACGGCCGGCGATGCCGACCACGTCCTCGGTCTCGTCGCCCGCTTCGAGCTTGCCTTCATACTTGGCGCGGACCTCTTCGATGGTGGCGGTGACGTCAAGGGTCACCGGGTACGGCTGGATGCCTTCCTTAAGCATCATGGCGCGCTTGGCCACACGCATCTGCACCTGCTCCGGGTGGGCCAGCGGGCCGAATTCCTTATTGGACGGGTCCACGGCCTCGTCCAGCGCGGCGCCGCCGTTGATCTTGGCGCGAATCGCAGCATCCTGCTGCAGCAGCATTTCGGCGCGTTCCACCGTGGTCATGGTGGGAACTGCGGCCTCTTCTTCGTTCTGATTCTCTTGGGATTCGTTGGTCTCAGTCATAAGCCCCAAGTGTACCGAGAAGCCACTACACAACACGCGACACGCCGACCTTGCATACAGCGCCCAATCGTGTAATATATCCAACTGTTGCCAAACGGGCTGTAGCGCAGCTTGGTAGCGCGCTTCGTTCGGGACGAAGAGGCCGCGGGTTCAAATCCCGCCAGCCCGACAACTAAGGCGGAACTTCGGTTCCGCCTTTTTCTTTGCCTTTCCATCAAACCGACGCTTGGCACCGTCTCACCGTCGGTTTCGCGGGAATCGCAATATCGAACCGACGCTTGGCACCATCCAAGTGCTGGTTCGGCGGACAATCCAAAATAAGGAATCCCCATGAAGAGAAGCATTCTGGCGCTGGCCTCCGGCGCCTTCATCCTCGGCGCCGCCGAATTCGTGATGATGGGCATCCTGCCCCAGACGGCCACCGCCATGCATGTCAGCATTCCCGCGGCCGGCCATTACATCTCCGCATACGCCATCGGCGTGTGTGTCGGCACACTGATCCTGGTGTTCGGCCGCAAGGTGCCGCCGAAGCATCTCATCATCCTGTTCATGGCCATCGCGTTGGTCGGCAACACGCTCAGCGCCGTCTCCTTCTGCTCGCCGATGCTGCTGGTGGCGCGTTTCATTTCCGGCCTGCCGCATGGTGCGTTCTTCGGCACGGCCACGCTGATCGCCAAAACGCTTGCCGACAAGGGCAAGGAGGCGCAATCCGTGTCCATGATGGTGATGGGCCAGACGGTGGCCAACATGCTGGGCGTGCCCGCGGGAACGTTGCTCGCCGAGGCGATGTCCTGGCGGCTGGCGTTTGCGATTCTGGCCGCCTGGGCGCTTATGACGATCGTCGTGGTGATTTTGTGGGTGCCGTCCATCGATCCGATCAAGGACGCCGGCATCAAGGGGCAGTTCCGCTTCCTCACCCATCCCGGCCCGTGGCTGATTCTGCTGGCCGTGTTCTTCGGCAATTCGGGCATCTTCTGCTGGTGGAGCTACGTGTCGCCGTGGTTGCAGAAAACCGGCGGATGGTCGGCGACGATGGTGCCGATGCTGATGGTGCTCGCCGGCCTCGGCATGGTGGTCGGCGGCATCGTGGGCGGCAGGCTGACCGACCTGTGGAAGGCGGGCGCGACCGCGGCGCTATCGCACGGCATCGCCTTGTGCGGACTGTTGCTGGTCTTCCTGTTGCCCGGTAATCATGCGACCACCGCGTTGCTGACGTTCATCATCGGTTTCGCGCTGTTCTTCAATTCATCGCCACAGCAACTGCTGATGGTGCAGGCGGGCGAAGGCGGCGGCGAGCTGATTGCCGGTGCCGCCGTACAAATCGCCTTCAATTTCGGCAATGCGATCGGTTCCATCGTCGGCGGAGCGGCACTGACCGCGACGGCGATGAATTACCATTTCACCGGCATCGCAGGCGCGCCGATCAGCCTGCTCGCCGTCATCCTGCTGGTGCTCTACACCCGTCGCTACGAAGCCCGCGCCTAGCCCCATCCCAACCTTCCCATCCTTCTCCCCCAAATCCCATCTCAGCGTCAATCCCATCGCCCCCAATCCGCGAAACCGACGCTGAGGAGGGCCTAAGCGTCGGTTTGGCGGAAAGGTGCGGCGAAACCGACGGGTTTCCACATATCCACAGGTGGATTGTGGAGGGGATTATTGCGATTTTCCCCTGATTTCGTATTGTTTTACGGCACGGGAGCATTGACTCGCGGCGCAGGAATTGCGATCGTTCCGCGGATTCCCCATGATTCCGTGTTTTCCGCGCCACGCACGCCGAATACGACTAGAGTGGCGTACCGTGCGAAGCATTGTGAAACGAATTCTCGTCACCTGCGCGGCGACTACCGCGCTGGCGCTTCTTCTGACCATGGTCCTATGCGCGCTCGGCAATGCGATGGCGCCGAAATGGCAGGTCGAGCCGTTCACGGACCATATCACGCTCACCACGACCAATACCGCTATCCAGGCCGTTGACCCGGCCACAGGTGCCGTGCTCAAAACCCCGCAGGAGGGCGCGTACCGCACCAAGGAAACGCATATCACGGTCGCGTTGGACGGCGGCAAAACCGTGAATGCCATCGTTCGCGAGCCGCTCGACGCGCCGGCAGATCGTCCCGCATGCCTGTTCCTGCACGGTTCGGGCACCGGCAAATCGTCGGAGGCGTTCGGCGACGTGGCGAACGCGATGGCGTCGGCCGGCATCACCACTCTCGTGCCGGACAAACGGCTCGACAACTACACCATGCTGCACCGCGACTACGTGTCCAGCGCGCACGACTATGCGAAATCGCTGGAAATCCTGAGAAAATGGCCGGGCGTGAGCAGATCGGAAACCGGCATCTACGCCGAATCGGAAGGCACATGGATCGCCACCGTGCTGACGCAACAGCATCCGGATCTTGCCTTCGCCATCCTCACCTCTCCCCCGGTCGTTTCGGGCCGTCAGCAGATGACGCTCGCAGCCACCAATTATCTGACCGCCGCGGGCGCACCCGATGCCGTCAAGCAGCTTATTCCGCGCATCACCAGCCTTGGCACACAACGCATGGGACTCGCCTATGCGGATTTCGACGCGGCCAAATACCGCAGATCGCTCACCATGCCGCTACTCATCAACTATGGCGTCAAGGACACAGCCATGCCGGTCGAACAGGGCGCGCGGCTGCTGATCAAAGCCGCAAACCAGGCTGACAATACGAATGTGACGCTGCGGTATTATGACGCGAACCATCAGCTTCGAACCGGTTCGAATCAGACGGTTCCGGGACTGCCGTTGGAACCGCATTACACGCACGATCTGGAGGATTGGATCAACGCGGTGACGAGCGGCACGGGTGCGAACGGCTGGGCAACGCCGATGATCGCCGGAACGCAGCCGAATCAGACGGTCGCGGCACCGCTGAAGACCCCGCCCGCGCTGGTGAAGTCGATGGGTGTGATTGTCGGCGCAATCGCGGTTTGCCTGCTCTGCGCGCTGCTGGCGATGTGCGGCGCGCCAATTCTGCTCATCGCCGGCTGGGTACGCGAGCGCCGTGCGTCACGGCGGGTATCGCACGATTCGGCTTCGACGGAACCGGCGGAGCCAACGGATTCGACTTCAATGTTTTCAACGGATGCGACCACACCGACAGGTCCATCCACACAACCGAATGCGGCACGTCCAATCGCAATAACCGACCATCGATTCCCGGTCGGCATGCGCGTCGCACTGGCGCTCAACACCCTCCTTGCCGTCGGCACGACCGGCGTGTTCCTGGCGTATCTGGTCACCGTCATCATTGATGCGATCTCGTTGACCGACAATTCGACGGTGCTTGCCAAGAACTGGCATGCCATCGTCATGCTCACATGGCTGAGCCTTGTCGCGTTCGCCTGGCTGTTGGCGGAAATCATCGTGGACGCGTGCCGTCGTCATGCTAGGAATCGCGCGATTGCAAGCATAGATGACGATGCGGATATGAATAATGGCCACGATGCCGCAGCCGGAAGCCGATGCGATATAGGAAAAGATGGAAAAGCATGCATCGGATCCGGCCATGTCATCGTGGCCACGTGTGTGGTGGTGTCGGCGGCGCTATCGTTGGCGCTGCTGGCTTTCTGGGGACTGTTCTGCTGACTGGCGTTCCCGTCGGCGCAGACGCACCGCGGCGACGACGGCCCAGACCACGGAAATGATGAGCAGCAGCGCGCCGAGACCGCCGACCACGTAGAAGAACAGCGTCGAGGGATTCGGCATCCACCGCCATGCGCCGATGGGCAGCAGGCACAGCATGGACATCAGGCCGATCAGGCAGAAGAACACGCCCAGCACGATGGTTCCGGTGCTTGGTCCGGACGGGCGGATTACCAGCTCGCCGTCCGTTTTGCCGATGCGCACTTGCTTGGAGGGGTCGACCGGCTCGGCTGATTTGGCTGGATCAGCCGATTTGACGGAACCGGTCGGACGTGCCGAACGGCCCGCAAAGCTTCCGCGCATGTCTTGCCCGGAGGTTTCCAGCGATTCGGCCTCGTCCTGCGATTCGAACTTCCTCTGCGCTTCCGGACCGCCGTCGAACGGCTTCTGGAACGATTCGGTCTTCGCCTCGCCCGGATCGTCGACGGCCGGCAGGGTTTCCGTGGGCTCGTCCGAGACCTCCGCGATTCCCATGACGTCGGTCAACGGCACTTCACGGGTTTTCTCGTCACTCATTTCGTTTCCTTTCCGCTGGCGCTTTTCCCGACGTTCTTTCCATCGACGCTGCCATGCGATTGGCCGCCCGTCGTTCCCACTGGCAGCTTGCTGTCGGACGTGTACTGCATGGTGACACTGCCGCCGACCGTTCCATCGACGTTGACATACAGATCCGGTTCCTCCGGAGCCTTGTCCGAATCGATCGACGGCCAATACCACTTGTTCTCGTAGATCGTTTTGAATGCCTTGTCGAGATCCGTGCCGGCGTATACCGAATCCTGCGAATCGTTCTCCGTATCCGAACCGGCATCGCCCGCATCATCATCGCCGGAATCGTCGAAATCGGTGGTGCCGTTGAGCGCCGGAACGCCCTTGTTCACGCCATGATGGCCGAGTCCCGAATCATCGTTCTCGTCGAGGGACAGGCCCATGAAGCCCGTGCCGTTGAAGAACGTAATCCCGTCCGGCCCTCCTATGTAATCCGTGACGTTGGTGTAGCCGTCGTCCGGATCGCTGACCGACCACTGGCATCCGTCCGGCAGCGTGACCACCACCTGGGCGTTCACCACCACCAGATTCAGCTTCCCTGTCGGACATGAGCTTTCGCCGTACGTGCCGTCGTTGAGCTTGACCTTGTGCTTGCCATGCGCTGCCGGATATCCGCTCAAATCGATGTCGAGCACATCGTTGGCGTAGTTCTTGCCGACCACCACCAGTCCCTGTTCGTATCGTTTCATCTGGGCGTCGCTGGTGTCGCTCCATGTCACGATGCCGGAGACCGTCGTGCGGTGGTAGTCATTCGACATCATCCAATCGCGGCTTTCCCATGCCACCGCACTCGTGCAGAACGTCATCACCACGGCCATGAACGCCGCGCACCATGCCAGCGGATGCAGGCCGCCGGTGCGACGGCCCATGCAACCGAGCACGACGATCACCACGCCGATTCCCAGGCAGATGCCGCCGCAGCACAGTGTGGCGAGACGCAGCACGCGCAAGGCGTAATCCCAATCAACCGGCATCGTAATGGCGTACCAGCCAGATCCGGCGATCGCCAGCAATGCCAAGCCAAGCGTCACCAGTACCAGCAGCGGTCCGGCCGGCTTGCGGCGGGCGCGTTTCGACTGCGGCGCCGCCACCGTCGGCGGAGCGGTGAAGGTCGGCGGCACATTGGCCGCGGCAAACGCTGCAGGCGGGTTCACCGGCTGCTGAAACGTCTGGTATGGCGATTGGACGGGACGCGCGTACTGCTGGTAGCCGGAAGGCGCGGGACACGTCGGCTGCGGCATCGGCTGGCCTGGCGTGCCGGGCATGTTTGCAGTGGTGGCCGTGTTCGTGGACATCGGCTGCGGCATATATAGCGATTGCGCAGGCTGCACCGGCTGTCCCGGCTGAACGGGCTGAGCAGGCTGCCCAGGCCACGATCCGCCCTGCTGCGGCGGCTGCCAGCTCGCCGCATACGACTGGCGGTTCACCAGCAGCCAGAACACCAGCACGGCCATGCCGAACGCCAGCCATCCGGCGCCGGGCAGGCACAGCGCCACCGCGGCGCATACCAGCGCGCCCGCGCAGTTCCAATCCCAATGGCCGTTGACCAGCTCCTCGCACAGGATCCGGCCATCCGTCTCGTCCGGTAGCAGGAACCAGGCCAATGCGTAGAACGCCGCTCCGGCGCCGAACAGTAGCGAGGTGAGAATCACCAGCGCGCGGACCAGGGTGGCGTTCCATCCCAAACGGCGCGCCACGCCGTCGCACACGCCTGCGATCCACCGGTTGCGGCCGCGCGTGATCCGGCTGGAGCGGATCCATGCGAAGAATCGATTGCCGCGATTCGGCTGCGGCTGATACATCGGCGGCCGTGGCTGCGATTGCGGTTCGGCAGAACCAGCGGCACTGCCGCCTTGCGGATTGTTGTTTGCGTTGCTCATATCTCCATTACAGCAATCCGCAGCCGTCATACGTATCGGGGAACACCCTGAATCTGCCCTGAACACCAGCTGAAAGCCCTGAATCGGCATCCCCGACAGGGCACAATGGAAGCATGAAGTCCTTAGCCAAACCGCGATACACGCAGGAACAGTACGACCAGGCCAGCGCGGTCTACATGCGCTGGTGCTACGTGCAGGCCCTGCGCGAAGGCCGTCCCGTGCCGTCCAAGCCGGCGCGACTGCCGTTGCTGCGCCCGACGTACGGCCGCGAGGTCGCTGGCGTGGCCAAGGCCGTCAGCATGCATCTGGGCGTGTCCGTTCATCTCATCCGTTTCATTTTCGTGGTCACCACGTTTTTCTTCGGTGCGGGCGCGATCGCCTATATTTTTCTGTGGATCACCGTACCCGTCGGAGACCCGGTCCAGCAGGCGTACGTCATCGCCGGCAGCCAGCCCGTCGAGAACGCGCCGCTGTCCCACGGCAACGTGAGGAACGTAAGAAACCTAAGGAACGTCGGAAACGGCGGCGCGCAATCGCAAGACAGCGACGGCAACGCGGACGGCATGCAATCCGGCAGCGGAGCACAATCGTCCGAAAGCCTGGAACAGATGTTCGCCAACGCGCCGAGACCCGCGCTGCTGGCCATGGCGGGACTGCTTATGCTGGGCCTATGCGTGGCGATGGCGGCGAAAGGCATTGAAGGCACGCTGATTGTGCCGTTGCTGCTCGGCGTGGTCGGCGTCGGCGTCTCCTGGCTGCGGTTCAACGCGAAGGACGGCCAATTATGGACGATGCTCGGCGGCATCGCGGTCATTTTCGTCGCGTACGCGATCTACATCGCCACCCACGTGCGCATTATGCAGTCCGCACGGCACGCCACGTTCACCATGCTCGTCGCCGGTTTGGCGCTGCTTGTCGGCGTGTTGCTGGCGATTGTGCCGTGGATTATGACGCTGGTGCGTGATTTGGGCACGGAACGCGCGCTGAAGGAACGCGAGGAGGAGCGCGCCGATATGACCGCCCACCTGCACGACGGCGTGCTGCAGACGCTGGCGCTGATCCAGTTGCATGCCGGCGACCAGCAGACCGTGTTTTCACTGGCGAGGCAGCAGGAACGCGAGTTGCGCGAATGGCTATATCAGGAGCGCACCACGTCGGACCGTTCCGTCAACGCCGGTTTGAAGCAGATCGCAGCGCATGTGGAGGACACGCACGGCAAGCCGATCGAGGTGGTGACGGTGGGCGACGCGCGGCCGAGCGCGCAGACCGACGCGTTGTTGGATGCCACGCAGCAGGCGCTCGTCAACGCCGTGACGCATGGCGGCGAACCGGTGTCCGTCTACTGCGAAGCCGGCGACAAGCTGGTGGAGGTGTTCGTACGCGACCATGGCGACGGCTTCGACGTCGACGCCATTCCAGCGAATCGCCTGGGCATCCGCGAGTCCATCATCGGACGTATCAAGCGCCGCGGCGGTACAGTGGAGATTGTGTCGAGGCCCGGCTGGGGCACGGAGGTGCGCATGCACATGCCGATTTCAGGAGCGGCGGAGGATGCGGACAGCGCTACGACCACCACAGCGGACGGCGATACGGGCGTGCAATCGGCGCAATGAACACGGCACATGCAGCAGGTGCGGCAATGAATCAATCGAACCAAGGAGCAGGAATGAGCGAGCGGGAACAGCGCATCAGAATCGCCGTCGTGGACGACCATGAGATGTTCCGCGCGGGCGTGATCGCCACGTTGCAGCCGTATTTCGACGTGGTCGGACAGGCGGCCGACGTGGAGGGGTCAGTGGCGATGATCGCGCAGACCAAACCGGACGTGGTGCTGCTGGACGTGCATGTGCCGGGCGGCGAGAACGGCGGTGGCGCCGAAATCCTCACGAAATCGCGCGCATACTCCCCCGATACCGTCTTCCTCGCGCTGTCCGTGTCGGATTCTCCGCAGGATGTCGGTTCCGTGATCCGCGCCGGTGCGCAGGGATATGTGACGAAGACTATTTCCGGCGACGACCTGGTGTCCTCCATCAAGCAGGTGCATGAGGGCTACGCCGTGTTCTCGCCGAAATTGGCGGGATTCGTGCTGTCCGCCTTCCAGAACGGCCCGAGCGCGAACGGCGCGTTCGGCGGCCCGATCCACGATGACGAGCTGGACCGGCTGTCCAACCGCGAGCAGGAGGTCATGCGGCTGATCGCGCGCGGCTACACGTACAAGGAGGTGGCTTCGGAACTGTTCATCTCCATCAAGACCGTGGAGACCCATATGAGCTCGGTGCTGCGCAAACTGCAGCTGTCGAACCGTTCCGAGCTCACCCGTTGGGCCGCGGATCGACGGATTGTGTGACGTTGCCGCCACGACAACGACAATCGCCATAAACGGCATGGAAAAGGGCTTACCGAAAAATCCTTCGGTAAGCCCTTGATTGATGCGGGCAGAGCGAGATTCGAACTCGCGGAGGCTTGCACCTCAACGGTTTTCAAGACCGTCTCTTTAGACCGCTCAGACATCTACCCTTTGCGCCTAACATCGCTGCTACGCACGAAACGTCAATATACCACAGTGCGCGGAAGTGCGACACCTGGCACAGCCTCCATCCCCGTCGCTTCCAACAGAAAACCGCACACGCATCTGCCCAGAACGACACAAACGGCACTGGGACCGTCCAACATACGAAAAGCGGCGCCGGCACAAATGCCAACGCCGCTTTCACGGATTCATATCAGACGCGAACGTCTTGGAAAATCAGGCTTCCCACTTGGTCGGCTCGATGACTTCCTTGCCGCCCATGTACGGACGCATGGCCTTCGGAATTTCGATGGAGCCGTCCTTCTGCTGGTGGTTCTCGAGAATGGCGACCAGCCAACGGGTGGTGGCCAGCGTGCCGTTCAGCGTGGAGACGGCGCGGGTGTTGCCATCCTCCATACGTTCGCGGATGTTCAGACGACGGGCCTGATACTCGGTGCAGTTGGAGGTGGAGGTCAGCTCACGGTAACGGCCCTGGGTCGGCACCCAAGCCTCGCAGTCGAACTTACGTGCCGCGGAGGAGCCCAGATCGCCGGCGGCGGTATCGATGATGCGGTACGGCACCTCGACCTTGCCGAGCATTTCCTGCTCCATGGCCAACAGGTGCTCATGCTCCTTGTAGGAGTCCTCCTGCTTGGCGTAGACGAACATCTCCACCTTGTCGAACTGGTGCACGCGGATGATGCCGGAGGTGTCCTTGCCTGCTGCGCCGGCTTCACGGCGGTAGCAGGAGCTCCAGCCGCAGTAGCGCAGCGGGCCGTTCTCAAGGTTCAGGATCTCGTTCTCGTGCATGCCGGCGAGCGCCACTTCGGAGGTGCCGACCAAATACTGGTCGTCCGGCTCGCGCAGGCGGTAGATTTCGTCGGCGTGGGAGTTGAGGAAGCCGGTGCCGCGCATCACTTCCGGACGCACCAGCGTCGGGGTGATGGCCAGGGTGAAGCCGTGTTCCTCGGCCTGGTCGACGGCCATGGTGAGCATGGCGATCTGCATGCGGGCCACCTGGCCGCGCAGGAAGTAGAAGCGGGAGCCGCCGACCTTCACGCCGCGCTCCATATCGATACCGGCCACGCCGCGGCCGAGCGTCAGGTGGTCCTTCGGCTCGAAGCCTTCGGCTGCGAAATCACGGATCTGGCCGACCTTCTTGACCACGACGTAGTCGTCCTCGCCACCTTCCGGAGCTTCCGGCTCGACGATGTTGGACAGCTTCCACATGGCGGTGGTGTATTCCTCGGCTGCGGCGTCGGCTGCGGCCTTGTATTCGGAGACCTTCTGGGAGAGTTCCTTGGTTGCGGCGATCAGCTTGGCCTTTTCGTCGGCGGGGGCGGCGGCGACCTTCTTGCCGATCTCCTTCTGCTGCGCGCGGGCAGCTTCGAATTCCTTCAGAGAGGAACGGCGAACCTCGTCGGAGCGCAGCACCTCGTCGACCAGTTCGACCGATTCGCCACGCTTACGCTGGGATTCCTTGACAACGTCAGCATGTTCACGAATGAATTGAATATCAAGCATGCTTCCCAGCCTAGTGCCGAAAGCAGACACTGACGCCATCGTTCTCATTTTTGGATATAACGTGAGGGAACGCCGAATTTTTCATGTCGAATTCGTCTTTTTGCGCAATCGCATAGACAATAGAGGCATGCCTATGCCAGTTATCGTCCTGCTCGTCATCATCGCCGTGGTCGCCGTATGCGCGGCCGCCTTCTTCGGATACCGCGCGTACAAGCACCGTACGCTCGCGGAGAAGCTTGACAAGCGTGACGATGACCAAGTGCATTACGCGTTCATCGTCAATCCTTCAAAGCCCCAGGCGGAACAGCGCAAGCAGCATATCAAGGAGTTCTGCGAGGCGAAGCATCTCACCCAGATCGAATTCATCGAAACGCAGCTCGACAAGGACGGTCGCGCCTGCGCGTTCGAAGCGTTGGACCATGGTGCCGATGTGGTGGTGGCTGTCGGCGGCGATGGCACGGTGCGTACCGTCGCGAGCGCGCTGTCGGGTACCGGGCATGCGCTGGGCATCGTGCCGATCGGCACCGGCAATCTGTTCGCCCGCAATATGGGCATTCCCGTGGACGATATCGATGCGGCGCTCACCGTGGCCACGTCGCACGGCTCCCGTCTGGTGGATGTGGGCCGTCTGACCCTTCTGGATGATGAGACCACCGACCACGGGCATGCGTTCCTCATCATCGCCGGCATCGGTTTCGACGCACTGATGATCGACGACACCGATCCGGAATTGAAGAAGAACATCAGCTGGCTGGCGTATTTCGTGTCGGGCGTGAAGAATCTGTTCGCCCCGAAGTACAAGGGCAATGTGACCATCACCAGCGCCGACGGCAGCACGCATTCCACGCGTGGTCTCACGTTCCGCACGTTCATGGCGGGCAATTGCGGCCAGATCCCCATGTTTTCGCTGATGCCCGAAGCTTCCTATGACGATGGCATCCTCGACTACGAGATCATCGACACGTCCGGCGGCCTGATCGGTTGGGCGAATCTGTTCGGCGACGTGCTGCACCAGACCATCACCGGCAAAGCTCAGCAGAGTCCGCTGTCCACGAACTCCACCGTCGACCAGGTGCAGGGCGTCAGCGCGGAAATCACTTTGGAGAGGCCTGTTTTGGCGCAGGTGGATGGCGATATGCTGCCTGAAACGAAGCACATCCGTTTCAGCGTGGAACGTCAGGCCCTATGCGTGCGCGTGCCGGAGGCCGCTTCCGAAGATACCGGCATACTGGCGTTGAACGCGAATATGTCGGCTACGCCAACGAAACCGCAGCCGACCGAACAGGCAAGCGGGCAGCCGGCCGAACAGTCGAACGATTAGGAACCGTCAGGAATGCGCGGAACGGGCTGCTGAATATCGGAAGATACCGGAAACTCAGTCGTCCTGCCGATTCACTCCGTTGGTCACGCGCGCCACATGCAGGGCAAGATAGGCGATTTCGGCTTCCGTAAGGTCGGAACCAAGACGCATCTTCACCACCACGGCAAGCTGCCTTGCGCACTGGCAAGCCTTCGGATATGAGGTTTTGATTGATTCGATGATTGGTTGCGGCTCATCGTCGAGCTGCTCATGCTGGTGGATGCGTACGAACAGGTAACGCAGATGCGTGATGAATCGCGCCACATTGACGCTGTACTGCGCAAGCGTGATGCCGTACGCGCCTTCGATGACGGCGATCATCTGCTGGATGATGCCGGTCATGGTGTAGGTGGCGGACAGGTCGCCGCCGGAGAATCCGGCATTCACCAAATGCAAGGCGAGCGCCACCGCCTCACTGCGGGGCAACGCGCCACCCAAATACGTGTTCATCGCGTCGACCATCGCCACGCCTTTGGCGTATTCGTCGGCGTATAGGGAACGTACTTCCGCTTCGAGCGGATATTCGATGTTCTGTTTTCTTTGCGCGCGTTGTATCGCGCCGCAGATGTGGTCGGCGAGCGCCATGACCAGGGTTGGCTGCTTGTCTGCCTGTTCTTTCAGTCCCGTACGGTTCATGGCATCCGTGACGAGTCTGATGATTTCGGGCGGGATCCCGGCCACTTGTTGCGCCATGTGGTCGGGATCCTTGCCATCGACGGGGATGAACCGACGGACGATCTTCGCGTCATCCACATGTTGTCCCGGCTTGGCTTGGAAGCCTATTCCACGGCCTGTGAGAATCACCTCACGATCACCGTCTCTAGCCAATACGACATTGTTGTTGAATACGCGAAGAACGTCCACGTCGACCCCTTTTTCGCCTCTGTGTGACAGGTTAGCGCTGGATGTCGATCACCTCGTCCCCTGCCTTGACGTCGATGCCGGTCTTCGGCGTGACGGAGGTGAGGGCGGCGGTGTTGAGCACCGTCATCAGCGTGGTGGTGCTGTATCCAGCGTCCTTCACTTTAGCAAAGTCGACGGAAACCAGCGGATCGCCGGCATTCACGCGCTCATCGGCCTTGACCTTGACGGCAAAGCCCTCGCCGTTCATCTTCACGGTGTCGATGCCGACGTGCACGAGCACTTCCACACCGTCATCGGTTTTGATGCCGAAGGCGTGGCCGGTTTCGGCGACGGTCTGCAGCACGCCGGAGACCGGGGCCACGACCTCGCTGTCGGTCGGCTGGATGCCGACGCCTTCGCCGAGCGCGCGGGAGGCGAACACCGGATCGCCGGTTTCGTCCAGGGCGATCACGTGGCCGGCGACCGGAGCGTTCACCACGGTGGTCGCGGCGGCGGCAGCGGCCGGAGCTTCGGTCTTGGTGGCGGTAGCAGTCGCGGTGGCGGTGGCGGCAGCCGGAGCGGCTTCCTTGGCTTCGACCGCCGGAGCGGCGGCCTTCTGATCGGCGGCGGCGCGGGCCAGCACTTCAGCCTTCTGTTCCGGGGTGCGGTAGTCGAAGGTGATGATCAGGAAGAAGGAGGTCAGGAAGGAGACCGCGATGGACACCGCGTACACCCACATCTGGTCGAAGACCGGAATGGTCAGCAGCGAGGTGAAGGCGAAGGCGGTGGTGGTCACACCATGCACGGTCTGGCCGGCGGCGGTGACGGACGGGAAGAGCCAGCCGAGGACGGCAATGACGACGCCACCAAGGCCGCAGCCCACGAGCATGCGCTTGTAGACCAGCTTGTAACGCAGGTGGATGCCGTACAGGGACGGTTCGGAAACACCACCAAGCAGGCCGGCTGCGAGCGCGCCGAGAGCGGTCTGGCGCATGTCCTTGTCCTTGTCACGCACGGCGATGAAGAGCACGCCGGCGGTGGCGCCGAAGCAGGCGAAGTTCCACACGCCCATCGGGCCCTGGATGAAGTCGTAGCCGAGCGTCTGGATGTTCATGAGCATCAGGGCGTTGAGCGGCCAGTGCAGGCCGAGCGGCACGAGGAACGGGTACAGCAGCGGGATGATGATGGCGAAGATGAACGGTGCATGGGTGTTCATCCAAGCCAGGCCGACGCCGAGGCCGTTGCCGACCCACACGCCGATCGGGCCGATGATGAAGGCGGTCAGCGCGCCAACGATGATCATGCAGAAGAACGGCACGAAGACCAGCTGGACGCTTTCCGGGATGATCCTCTTCAATCCGTGGTAGACGAGAGCAAGCACGGCGGCCATGAGCAGCGGCACGAACACGTTGCCGGAATAGTCGCTCAATGCCATCGGCAGACCGAATATGTTGGCCATGCAAGACTTGGTGCCCAGAGCGGCGTTCTCCACGCACGTGGTGGTCTTGGCGTCCATCAAGCCGGTGAACTGCGGGGTCATGAGCATGGCCATGATGGCACCACCCAGCCATGGGTCGACTTTGAGCTTCTTGGACGCGTTGTAGGCGACCATGATCGGCAGGAAGTAGAATACGCCCTTCCAGATGGCTTTCACGAATACCCAGCCTGCGGAAACCTCGTCATTCGGAATGACGTTCAGCGAAATAAGCAGGTTGACCAGCGCGATGATGATGGAAGCGCCGAGCAGCACGCCCAGAATCGGGCGGAAGGAATCGGAGAGATACTCGAAGAAGGAGTCCAGCCAAGCCACCTTGCCGCGGGCCTTGGAACGGGCTTCGGCCTTGACGTCGGCATTGCTCTTCTGACCATCGTCGGATGCGGAGGCACCGCCGACACCGGCCATTTCGGGCAGATGCATGATGTTTTCGTACACGGTGGCAACGCCACCGCCGATGACCACCTGGAAGCGGTCGCCGCTCTGCGGCACCGCGCCGAGCACGCCCTGCATGTGCTCGAGACTATTCTGATCGACCTTGGATGCGTCAACCAGTTCAAAGCGCAGTCGAGTGGCGCAATGCGTCAGACTGCGAACGTTTTCAGGACCACCGATTGCAGTGATGATCTGCGATGCGAGAGAGTCAGCCATCCTGATTTCCTTTCTTTCCCTTACAACCGATTCGATCCGAGCAACACCGCTTCGGGCAACAAAAAAGACCTGAGATATGGCTATAGTTCAGCCACATCTCAGGTCTTGCGTCTTTATGTTGACTAGCAACCCTGCATCAGTCGAATAGCATAGAACTATACACCATCGTTTGACATTGCGCAACTCGGCTAAGCGCAGAATCCGCCATTTTCGAAAATTCATGTACACACATCCGAACATGCACTAAACAGACAACGTATTCATCGCGCATAATGGGACAATTACGCACATCTGACGCAAAAGCGTGGCAGAATAGTGACCATGGTTGCAAACAATGCGGGAATGCCCGCTACCCCAGCAGATCTGATCAATGTCGACGAGGTCATCGGCAAGTACTATGACGTCGTCCCCGACCCCAACGTTCCGGAACAGCGTGTCTCCTTCGGCACCTCCGGCCACCGCGGATCGTCTCTGAAGACCTCGTTACAACGAGGCCCATACTCGTCGCCATCCACCCAGGCCCATCCGCCGAATACCGCAAGAACGGCCGGCGTC